>OGIX01000599.1_pt1 | contig 23468 bp, 22 predicted proteins | sample 1571901 | NCBI WGS metagenome assembly OGIX01 (sample SAMEA2582102, study PRJEB24529) | metagenome | biome: Human gut stool | place: China | collected 2011
ATGAAATATTGACCAAGCCGACCAAGAAAGCCGAAAAACGCTTTATGGAGAATATTCGTAAGGTGATAAAAGGCAACAAGGGTTGCAGGCAGGAGTCCTTAATCAGAATGTTGAATGCTAAAATCCGAGGATGGGGAGCATACTATCAGCATGGCGCAACGCGTGATTCCTTTCACAGAATTGACCATCAGATATTCCTCTCCCTATGGCAATGGGCTAAACGTCGCCACTCCAAGAAAGGAAAGCGATGGATTAAAGACCGCTATTGGCATAATATCCGAGGTAACAGTTGGACTTTTGCAGCCAAGTTCAAGAAATCAAATGGAAAGGAAGACCAACTAGCACTGTTGACTTTGACTTCCTCGTTCCCCTTTCTGCAATATACGCAGATAAAAGGAGATATGAATCCGTTTGACGTGGACTGTCGTTTATACTTCAACCAAAGAATGAAGTCGAAAATGCTTGTTTCACTGAAAGGGCGTAAGTCTTTGCTTCACCTATGGGAAAAGCAGGGTAGAAAATGTCCAATATGTGGTGAGCCGATAAACACGCACAAGGCATGGAATGTGATGCCTACCGTCCAAAACGGACGAAAATGCAACCTATTGGTTCATGACGAATGTTTCAAATTATCCCGCAAATCCAATGACAACAACAAGAAGTAATATGAGCCGGTCTCTATATAAGAATAGGGATTTAGAAAAGCTTGAGCCGTATGAGGGGAAACTCTCAAGTACGGTTCTTAGGGGGGAAGAGGGCAGTAATGCCCTTGACCTACCCGATCGACCTTCGGACTTAGAGCAGCGTAACGGACGAGCTGTGCGCAAGGGAAACCTTATCGCCAAGGAATTTGCGAACAACAAGGTTGATGTGATTATCTATGCCGTGGAACGTTCCTTGGATAGCTACAAGTTTAACCTGCTGCATAACAAGCAGCTCTTCATTAATCAGTTAAAGACAAACACGTTGGGTAGCCGTACCATTGATGAGGGAAGTATGGACGAAGACAGTGGTATGAACTTTTCCGAGTATGTAGCCGTGCTTTCGGGCAACACCGACCTTTTGGAGAAAGCAAGGCTTGACAAGAAAATCACTACCTTGGAATCAGAGCGCAAGAACTTCCTCCGTGAACGCGATGCTGCGAATGGCAAGTTGGCTGAGATTGACAGCTCCGTATCTTTCCATTCGGACAAGATTAAGGAGGCTAAGGCGGACTTGGCTTGCTTTGAGCAGCGTGTGGAACGTAATGCAGAGGGCGAAGCCATTAATAAACTCAAGATTAAAGGTGTGGAGGATAGTACGGACATCAAAGTTATTGCTGCACGCTTGCAGGAGATTGACGACAAGGCACGCACCAAAGGCGAGTACAATAAAATCGGTGAGATTTATGGATTTTCCATCATGGTGAAGACGGAGAGTACCTCAAAGGATTTATTTGACTGCTCTGTGAACCGCTTCTTTGTCAAAGGGCAGGAGAGTATCTACTATACCTATAATAATGGTAAGTTGGCATCTGATCCGAAACTTGCCTGTCAAAACTTCGTTAATGCCTTGGAGCGTATTCCCAAGGTGATAGAGTCGCATGAAAAAGAAATGGCAAAGGTTGTTGCAAATAAAGATGTTTATACTAATATTGCTAACAGTTCTTGGAAGAAAGAGGACGAGCTCCGCTCACTTAAAAGTGAAGCTGCCGAGTTGGATAGAAAGATTGCGCTTACGCTTGCACCGCCAGAAGAACAAGAAGAAGAGGAAAAGGAAAATGAACAAAGCGGTTTATCACAAGAAATTAAGCAAGATTCAATAGAAGAGTCTCCCACACAAAAGGTAAAGACTCAATCTCCCACACATGCTCCAAAGGAAAGGTTTGAAAGTCATGATGATGTGATGAGTCGGATGATTATCTCTAAACCGAAATGGCGATAAAAAAGCGTCGAGCAAGAAGACCTGCTCGACGCTTTTGCTAACTACCGAATAATTATACATACGCAGTTTTTCTAATCCTATCCTGCAGTTCTGCTATACGCTTTAACAACTTATCAAAAGGAAGCGTGGAACCATAAAAGAAGTGCTTGCACATATTGTCATAGTCTTTCTCCCACTCTACAATAGTTTCAGTTGGAGGGACAAACGAAATGGTACTCGGAGAATGTTTGTCGTAGTCCACATACTTTAACGCATAAAATGTACGGCGATGTTTAACGATGGCATCATATAGCTGACGATCGGCAATAGCATCTTGTCCATATATGGTATCCATAATTCGCTCAAGGTCGTATAAATGTCGACTCATACGTACATGTCTTGGATGCTCTTTTTGGAATTCTTCTGCCAGTAGAAAGATTTTTTCAAGAAATGTGCGAGTAGGCAGTACGGTTCTTATGACAGATGACATCTTATCTTCATCGGGGAAGCTTTCGCTTATCAATGATTGTATGTTACATTTCTCTGTAGGCTCATCCATGGAGAGACAACTTATTTCAATCTTCACACGGGCAGGGATATAATCTATCATATCCTTGATAATACTGTCATAATGCAAAAATATCACCGTAGGATCTTTATCACTATCGATAGGAATCAACTTTCCTTCTTGACTTTGCCGGTAAGTTACATTCTCAATTCGATAACCGGTAACTCCCATATTCTGAAGCTGCTTGTCTAATTGCTTCGACAAACTTTCATGTATAAAAGACCTTGATAATTTACGGAGTTTCTCACGCTGGCTCTTGCTTGTCTTGTCAATTCCAAAGAATGAACGGTGAATAGCCAAGTCTATGTCCTCTGAGAACCGTTCAATGAGGTTGAACCCTTTTGACAGTGAAGTGCCTCCTTTAAAAATAAGTGCGGGAGCACAAGAGCATTGGAACAGTGCATGCAGGGCTACTGTTACCCACCAATCTTTTTCTATTGCTGATTGATTGACCCCAGAGTGAGTTTCCTCTGTCTGTTGGAGCATTGCCAGCCGATCCTCCAACGTATTGTTTATCCAAAGTTTCATATTTTATTTAATCATAGGCTTGATAATCCTTTTCATCCATTCCGGCATTATCTGCACATCACTGATTAGAGCCTGTCTATCGGATTCTTTGATTACCAATCTTTGTATTTGCTCCAGTTCTTTTGGACTGACATTAGGCTCTCCCAGACATCTAAGGGCTTGAACAATTAAGGCTATAAGCTGTGTCTTATACGCAAAATTGCGAGGAACTCCACGCTTTAATATAACTTGTCGCTTCCCGATAGCCAGTTTCCGCGCACTTCCTGTAGTCAGGAACGAATACGACATTGGCACCTGAGTAGAAAGTCCCAAAGCATTCAATGCTGTCTCGCCAGATGGGAGTATCTGGGCTTTATCTCGTATGGAAATAGCCTTGACAATATGTTCTATTGATGGCATAATGGGGCCGAACCTGCTTATTCTAGGCTTCACATAAATGCCCGAGGAAATTCGCACGAGTTCTCCTTTTTCAGTTAAGTCCGTCAAAATACGACCAACTGACTCGGGATGATACTGCGGAAAATCATTTCTGAAGAAGATGGTGTCGTTCTCAGAAGATAGAATTTGTTGTCTAAGGGTCTGCTCATTCATACGCATGTTGGAAATTCTTCAAAAAATTCCAACGGCAAAGATAATGCATTTTCTGCATAAACCAAAAAATCCGGGAAGAAAAATCTATATTTAATCTTCCAGTTGATGGGAATATACTACCATTCTTCACGCTTTTGTACCATTTCATCTATCTCTTTCCGAAGAAACAGCAACCGACCATTAGCCTTGAGATAGGGGATTTTCCCAGCCCAGACCCAATTGTAAATCGTCTTCTGTTCCACTTTCAGAATCTTGGATACATCAATGATGTCCAAGTATTCTGGTTTCAAGGGCGGATGGACAGTCGTGTCAACGGATTGCTCTTGCAGGACAAGCAGGAGGTTGAGTTTGTCCTCGACACTCATCAGCTTATCAAACAATCGTTTCTGCCATGTATCTTCTGTATGATGTTCTAAGTACGACATAGTTCTCCTTTTTGATAGTTGCCATTGGTATCTTGTGCTAAGATACGTTGTTCTTTCATGTAGGCGATGTATTTCTTCGCAGTTCTGTCCTTGATTTCCATCTCCCGCATCAGAATCTCACAAAGTTCCTGATAAGTGAGCTTGAGGGAATTTCTGAAAGCTTCTTTTACAACGCCGATAAGTTCATCGGTCTTGCGCTTTTCCTTGTCTTCCTTGGACTTCTCACCACGATAAACGTGCATGTCTTCTTTCTTGTCCCAGCCGAAAAGCATCATCGGTACGTCCAACGGACTTCCGTCACGCACTTTCAACGCCTTTACGACCGAGTATTCAGGATTGTCGTCTTTCTCTATGGAAAGGATACCCGCCGCCTTACGTTGAAGTTCCGAGCCGATATGTCCCCGAAGTTTGATACCGTTCGGCACGAAGTGCAATACGCAGATAATACAAGTATTGTATATCCCAGCCAAGCGGTAAAGTTCGTCAACAATGGCTATACTTTCCGTTTCATCGTTCGCAGAACGTATCAGATCAGCAATACCATCAATGACAACGAGGTGTATTCCACCATGCTTGTGATGGAACAGGTCCATACTTTCACGGATAAGTTTCAAGCGGTCCTTACGAGAGAGTGAGGCAAGGTAGAGTGAATGGTAGAACTTCGGTACTGCCGTCAATGAAGCCCGGTGCAAAGTCTTGCCCAGATTCTTGTGGAGCTGTGCCTCAGACTGTTCTGTGTCATAGTGCAAGACAGCCAAGCCTTTGGGATTGGCAGTAATCTCCAATCCCAAGGTTTTCTCTATAGGCAGCCGTTCATTCCCCAAAGCTCCGGCAAGGATGGCTCCTACATAGTTGCTCTTGCCTGTACCCTCACCTCCGGTAATGCAGAACAGATTATCCTGCGTTCCCAAAGGGACACCATTCACTGCCACCACAGACTTAGAAATATCTGGTGGATTGTCGTAGTCAATTTCACAGGAGCGAAGCATCATCATGGTTTGGCTATATAGGTCTGTAAACATCTTGGCAAGCAGTTCTTTCAGTTCCTTCGCCCCGTTGCCTAAGGCAAAGAAATCAGAAATGTCCTTTTCCGTCTTGGTTCCACTAAGTGGGAGTGTAAGATTCAAAACCTTGTATTCTGCTAAATGTTCAGCTTGTCTATGCGCTTCCCGTACACCCGTCTCATCTGCATCATACAAGAGTATGATATGCCGAAAGCGAAGTCGAAGGCTCTCTATGATGCTTTCCGGTATTTGTGCCGTTTCACTGTTGAAGCAGATTGCATTGAACCCGTGCGCATACAACGAGAGCACATCTTTTTCCCCACCTGTAATGAAGAGCATATCTCCTTTGGTGGGAATCTGCTCCATGCCGAAACAATAGGTCATAGGCATCCGCCCACCATAGAGAAAGCGGATTTTCGGACTGTGAGGGCGATATATCTTGACATAGCCATTTCCAATATAGGCGAATATCGGTTCTGTCGGCGAACTGTGAAGCTCAAACTTCTTACCTTCAGCAGATACGCTCTCATACCGTTTAAGACTCCGTACCCGAAAAAGCCGAAGTGTATCTTCATGGATACCATAATGCGCCCAATAGTTCATCAGTCCATCGTCAAAAGGCTGTATCTCAAAACTGTATGGACGTTCTTCCGTACACTTGGTTATATCAGCCTTAGGAGTGCGGACGATAGTTTTTTTATATGATAAAGTGTTATGGTTGCTATGCTTTTCACCATCACATAAAGAATACAATCCAAGTTCTTGTACTATAGTTTCCAAGACTTCGGGAAAACTTGTTTTCAAGTTCAAGTTACGGAGGGTTGCCACAAACCAGAAGCAATCCCCTGAATAGGTGGTATCGCCATGATCATAGAATTTGTAAGAAGAAGTTTTCCTGTCGTAGTAGATATGGCAGGAAGCCCGTCTATCGTCATAAAAGGGGCTTCGGAAGTTGCGATGAAGGTTTACCTCAAAGCCGAGGAAATGGGAAAACACATTCAGACCTCCCTGTGTAAGCAAAAGAATCTGTTCCTTTTCTATCATAGTTGTCGGTTTTTAGGATTAAGACATGAACTCATGATGAGATTGTCCTTGAAACGGTTGAGCCGACCAAGAACCTCGTCGTTTCTCATGCCTGAGACACGGAGTCGGTTACATTTCGTGGCTATCACGATAGACTTGAAGAAGTAGCGTACATCGCCACCCTCCGTGTAGCGATACCGTACCAACTGTTTCTTGCGCCAGCGATAAAGGGTGGACTCTGAAACATTCAGAGTCCCGATAAGATCTTTGGTTGTCATCTCCAGCTCGTCATCTATATCTTGGATAAGATGAGAAGTGCGCTCAACATACTGCTCTATTCGGTTGAGTCTGTCTATCAAATCCTGATAAGCCTGGCTCTCCACTGCGATTATTTCCATCAACGTAATCGTTTGGTTTTAATTGTTATATGTTCTATTCCGAGTTCACAGACTAACTGTGAGAGTCTCTTGAAGGCTTCCTCAGTGAAGACCTCCAGATGAATTTCTGCTATAGGCAAAGGACCGGTCTGCCCATTATGTGCAAGAAACTCGAATATTTTAGTAGACTGGATGCCCACTTTAGAAGCGTACATCAGAATTTGTTCAAGGGTCATTGCTGTCTTTCCCTTTTCCCAGCGCGAGATTCGGCTCGAACTAACTTTCAGAATAACAGACAGATACTCCTGTGAATAACCATTTTTCACTCTTGCCGACTTCAGCATTTCCAATAATTCTTTCATACTTATAAAATTACTAAAGCACTGTCACAAGAGCAACCCGCTACATGCAAATGTTTGCATACTATGCAATCCGTCTTGCAGCCAGTGCAAGTTTGTTTAACAGTAGCGGAATACATAATATATTGGCTAATATAATAATTTTAATCTGAAAAAAGACAATACGAAATGTGGTTTAGGCAATTAATATTGCTTTAAAAACACCCAGTGCAAGGTGCAAGACCCTTTATATATAAGGGCTTGCACCTTGCACTGGAAAATGTAGCAGTAAAATCTCTAAATATTTATAGCGCAAAGATTTGGATGGTAGTACATTTTTATATATCTTTGTACCCAAGAAAAGAGAGCGGTTGAGCTTTCAATAGGTAGTCAGAATGGTAGTCATTAAGCGGTCAGAATACTGCTACAAAAATGCTACACTACTGATTTGTCAAAATTGATAGGACATTTAATTACAACGAGTTAGCAGAGTTTGGTTCATAAACCTCTCTCTCCGCAAATAAAGGTGTAAATCAACGGGTTACGTGATTTACATCTTTTATTACACCCAAAAAGTTTCTCGGTATTTCGGGTCAGTCGTAAAACCCAGTTGCCCCCCTCTCCCCTCATGCATATAATTTCTTGTATGGTTTATTGCGGCACGATGTCAGGGATTCTATTCTTACATATCATTCAGAGCTACTAGAATAAGACTGTCATCAACTACTACACTATTGCTCTTGGTCGTAACAAAACTTCCCACCAACGAGTAGGATTTTCGTGTCCATCCACGAGTTTGAGTGCCACGGCTGGCAGGTAGAAGTGGGTCATCTAGGCAACCCAATGCGTTTCAACGAGCAGCACCAGCTCATCGGTCAAGGGCTTCGCTGGCAAACAACGCCTTATGTCCCTTTTTCAACCGCTCCAACAACCCCGACCTTATCCTTGTCATCCAGTCGGCAGGAGTGTCAAGAGGACGCAGAGGCTTCCGCAAGGACAAGTCAGGCGAGAAGCTCGCCGAATCAGAAGAAGACCTTTTAGAGCACTGCACCGACGGCTCCGACGCATTCGATTCACTCTACATCGGCTGCGAGAAATTCCCCGTCCACGATACAGTCAGCGTGCCAGTAAGCGGCATCCTCTAACCATCTGTTGCTTATTGCTGTCCGAAAACATACGTTTCTGCATTCTAAGATAATATCTAAAATACAACTTATTGAAAATAAAGAAGTTACCTTGTTGATATAACTGAACAGGTAACGATTTGGAAACGAGCGAGCTACTTGGCTTTGCTGTTTTCTGCCTAACAAAGAACGCTTGTTATTCTGTCTGCAAAGATAATACTTTGTTACCGAATAACAAGCGTTTTCAATGAAATATTCACGTTTCTGCACTTTTGATTGCTGGTGATAGTTAAGTGGCGGTTGGGACTGGCTATAATCCCCTCCCTCGCTTCTTCTTTCTGTTGGCTTGGTTCCTGAGCTTTCTCTGCCATGCGGTCTCGGCATAGTCATCGCCATGTATCGTTGGCGTAATCATTCCGCCTACTCCCTCCACTAAATCATCGGCTGTGCTGATGGCTGCATCTGCCATATCTCTTATAGTTTGTGCTATTTTTGGCGTTTCCTTAGTTGGTGGTGGACTGTATGAACGGCTTGGGGGTACGAGTTGATAGCCAGCATCCTTAGTATCTGTATGCTTTGACGATTTGCGTATTACTTGGTCAGATATATTCGTATCGGCTTTCTTTCCAGCCTCGAAGTTCTTTTGCAAAGAACGGTAGCCGAACTCCCTGCCGATTTCGGATGCCTTGAACGATTGTCCGCCGTATGAGAACTTCAAGCCATAGACCTTGCCCTGCTTGTTCTTTATGCGCTCTATGGAAATGCCGTTCTTGTTCAATTCATAGAGGAACATGGAATGCCCTGTAATGCCTGTTCCTTTGTACTTCTCAAGCAGGGCATAGCAGATTTGCTGTACCTGCTGCTTTGTTTGCTCTCTTGTGGAATTAGCCTTTGTCTTTTGGTGTTTCCTTTCCGCCTTGACCTCCTTTGCAATGGTCAAGCCTTTCTCCCTGCTGATTTCTTCTGCCACCCTTGCTGCCTTGTTGCTCACAAAGGTTGTATCATAGACCTCTCCGTACAGGCTGATACGGTTGGCGATGATGTGAATGTGTCTGTTGTCGGTGTCCTTGTGCGTTACTGCCACCCATTGGTGGTTGTCAAGTCCCATTCGCTTGGCAAACAAATGGGCTATCCGCATAAGTTCGGACACAGGCAACTTTTTTTCGTCCTGCGGTGCGATACCGATTTCGATACGGAGAAACTTGTTCCTGCAACGGCTGTTGTAGTCGCTAACCACCTTCATTTCCTCATAGATGCTCTTTGGCTCCCTGCTGCAAAGATTGTGGAAGGCAAGCCGATAACCGAGCTTGCCTTCTCTGAAAATATAGTCCAAAGCCGTGCTGCCGTGCGCTATCGCCTTACATTTACCTATCATTTCTTGTCAGATTTAAGACCTTATATACCTCATCATCCACACGAAAATGCGGGTCGTAAAACCGCTTAAATGCTTCTTTGGCACATAGCGAGAGGTTCTTTGTGATATGTAGCCAATCCTCGTCCTTGACCTTGATGAGATTGGAAACCTGCCCGTAGAACCTTCCTGTATGCTGGAGAATGGCAATGGCTTCCCTCTCATTGTCTGTCATCTTGGGAACGGCTGCTACTTCTCCGTTAAGGAGTATCTCACGGCAGTAGTCTGAGAACTTCCGCCCTGCGCTTTCCGCTTTTGACTTGATACGTTGCTTTTCCTCTAAGGTGCATCTTACCTTGATGAACTCCGTTTTGTTCATCCGCTGTTCTTCTTTATCCTGTTGCTGCCATCGGGCAGCTTTTCCCTTGTATCTGCTCATATAAGTTTCCTTGAAAGTTTATCATTGTAGATGATTCGTTGCTTCTTAATTCCTGAATACTGACCGATGAGAACGGAGTGATTACGGTCTAACCTCCCCGATAACCGAACGAGGGGAGCAAGAGCAGTTTGTGGGTACAAACTGACGTCTTGCAATATCAGCTGAGATACCGATAACGCCTTGGGGCGTTTCCCCTGCCGAAAGTGAATGCACGGCATTCGGTGTCTAACTGCGTTCGTGGCATTCCCTTCTTTCTGTCTTTTAGACAATAACATAGTCTTCGCTTCTTTTGGAAAAGGGTCGAGGGGTTTAGAGAAAAGGGACGACCTTTCCAAGAAAAGCCCTCGCTCCTTTTTTCGTCCTTATAGCTTTCTCCACTTCTCCATATCCTCGTGGTATTCCTCCAAATGACTGCGCACGAGGTTCTCCACGAAACTTGAAAGGTTGCTGCCCCTGTCGCCTAATCTGCGCACGATGAGGTCTGCACGTTCCTGTGTTTCCTTGCTCAGATAGACCGCCTTTCTACTTACCAATTTGGTTGGAACAAGATAGGCTTGCTTGTATGCTTCGAGCGTTTCCTTTCTCATTTTGGCACTGATGCGTTTCTGAACGGGTGCAATCTCTGTGTGCTGTGATGGTTCAGAAATCTCTGCTATCACTTCTGATACGCTTTGCAGACTGTCATATTTCTGTTTCTGTACGTTTGATTGTCTTTCTTTTTCTTGAACAATAGTTTCCGCTTTTGAAGTGGACTTGTCGCCTGCTTCATCTTCTACACCCAAAAGCCATGAAAAATCTTTGTCTGTTGTATTTGTTTTCTTTTTCATATTTCTATCTCATTTTATGTTTAACTTGTTTTACCTTTATTGAGTTGCTTTGCATTTGCTGCATCACCTGTGATTGTTTCTTCTGTTGCTCACGTACCCTATGTACGTGATATTCGTTGAGGTCTTTGAAGCTCCTGTAATGCACGGACATATTCTCCACCTTAAAACCTGCCTTTACGAAATCTTCCGTAGCTCTGCGTCCTGCTTCATCATTGTCAAAGAATGTACGAATAGTAAACACCTGTCTTTCATTGAGGTAGCGGATGCTCCTCGCTACATTGCTTACGGAGTTCATCACAAGACAGTGGTTGGTAAATTCTTCTTTCATTGAAAGAAAGGATAGAAAGTCCATAAATCCCTCGAATATACAGACAGGATCAGCTCTGTCCGTAAATATCGGAGTAATGTCCTTTGGTGCTATTGTTCCCTTGAACATACCGTTATCTCGAAGCTCATAACCTCCCGATTGATTGGTAAAGCCGATAGCTTGGTAATGGCGACCTCCTACCTCATAGCTGATACAACGCAGAAAGTGCATAGCCTTTTCTATGTTGATGCAGCGTTCTTCCGTGAGGTATTTCTGCAAGTGGGGTGGCAAGGTGCTGATATACCTGTCAGTCTTCTTGCCCCACTTGCGAATGCCATAGGTTTGCTACTTCTTTTCATTGCCCTGTCTGCCTTTTGAGAACTGCAAGCAGTATAATCGGGAGCGTTTCGTCCCAATTGACGGATGGCTTCCAACAGCGTGCAGCCTTCTAACCGCACACAAAGGTCGATAATACTTCCGCCTTTGCCTTCAGCATAATCTATCCAAAGGTTCTTTTCTGTGTCCACCTTGAAACTTGGATGCGTATCTTCACGAAACGGTGAATGGTAAAGGGCATAGGCTGGTGTGCTGCGCACTGGTTTGATACCTTTCCTTTCAAGATACTCCACTATGGGGTATCGCTTAATGCGTGATAAATCTTCATCTTTCATTGTCATTATAATTATTGGTTGAACATTTATTCATTCTGATTTTTATATCGGATTATATTTTGATTATGCTGATAGCGCAAACTTCATTGATGCTTTTTTGCTTCCTAAAGCTTTTCCCCTAAAAACTTTTTTCACTTTCTTCTTACTACATACTTCTTTAATGTAAGTTATTAATAATCAACAATACTTTGCAGTAAACGATGATACTACACACTCTACTACATCAAACTACTACAGCTATTTACCAGTGGGCAGGGGTGGATTTTCCTAATCTTATAAACATAGACAGGACTACAACCCTCACGCCTCTTGCTTACCTTTTCAAAGCCAGCTCTTTTGAGTGCTTCGCCCATACGTTTGAGTGTCAAAGGTTGATGCGTATAAACACCTAAATAAGCGAGTATTTCGGTAGTGGTCATGTAAGCACAATGAGAATTGTCCTCTGTTGGCTTTTCAAAACAGCGTAATAGTAGTTCCATTTCTGCGGTCTGTACTTGGAAGTCCTCACTCTCCTTGTAGAGTTCCGTGATTTCTTCATCGTTAAACCAATATCGGAAGCCTGCGTTTAACAAGGCTTTGGCTTCGGTATAGACGGCATCCATAGAGATAGCTTTAGCTCGTTCAATATCAATGGATAGCACCTCAAACGGAAGGAATCGTCTGCTTCCTGTGGGGTCAGTCAAAAAATCATTGCCGTTTACCGATGCTACAAAGCTCGCCAAGTGAGGATGTTCCTCCACATATTTGTCGTAAGGCATACGGTATTTAACCATCGGACAGGTGATTAGGTTCTTCAGTTCGTTCTCGTCACGCTTGTTGAGGGCTTTGAGCTGGTCGTCGATATTCACGATGAGGTTCTGCCCGATATAGGTGAGCGTATCCTTCTCTTGCGGATATATCTTTCCCGTATAGCTGTAACCATGCAGGGCTGGAGGGCATAGCAAATCAAGAAAGGTTGTCTTGAACTTTCCCTGCTCACCCGTCAGCACGAGGCAGGTATGGTTGCGGCATTCTCGGTCGTCCATGGCGTTGGCTACCACTGCAACAAGCCATTTGGTGAGATAGGACAACCACTTCTCGGAGTTGTGGATGGTAACACACGATGCAAGGCTGGCAATGGCTTTCGGTGAAAAGGAAATGCTGCTGGTATCAGCATGATTACTAAAAAGGGCGTTGGCACTTCCAAAATATATATCCATCAAGGGCAAAGCCTTGAAATACTCCTGTATGGGATTGATACGTGGAGAAAAGCTGCTTTCAATGATGGAATAGAGATTATCAGCGGAAGTAATAATACCTTCCTCGCTATCAAGTTCTCTGCGAAAGGTATTGATGTCATAACGGCTGACCTTACTATACACATTGGCATATTTGGGAGAAAACTCTGTTCTGCCAAGTATAGTGTTGAACCTGAAGTCATAATGGGTGGAGAGGTAGCTTTCTATCTCCTTGTTCTTGGAAGTCTGCCTACTATGCTTCGGCGTGTCTTCTGCGTGTATATTGCTATTGTTTGCGTACTTCTTCATAATCATCCTAAAATGGTTTCTGAAAGTGAAGTTAAGGAGGATAATTCTGACAGCCAAGCATTCTCGGTGTGCTTGCATAATGTTGCATAGACTTGCTATAAAATTCCTCGTGAGAAATCATCAAACATCTTAGTTTTTAGTGGATTAAATGGAGAAATCAAAGGTTAAAAGGAAATGATACAAATACAAAACCTTGATTAGCTTTGTTACAAACTACACTCAAATGCGGTGTTCTGCACATTTGGGTAGTAGGCTATAAATAAAGGAATGACAAAGAACAGATAAGACGCAAATAACTACCCATTAAAACAAAAAGCAATCAACAAAAAAGATGTAAGCAAAAAATAAGAGCTTATCTAAATGTTCTCTGAAATCTTAGAACAAGGCAGAAGACTTATGCCAAATGGTAGGTTGTATCTCTATATCTATTGACAGTGAAAGAAGAAAAGTGGGCGTATTAGCGTTGATAACGACAAGGAATAAGGAAGGGAATTTCATCGTATTTCCTTTGTTTTCCCTGCTGTTCCTTAGTGCTTTGAGCATAAGGAAACTATCCCTACTTTTGCATCGTGCTGGGGCGCAGAACGCTGCAACACAAGAAAACAGTAACAACGAGCAAAACAATAGAAGTATGGGATATTTGATAATTACAGACCAGAACTGGCAGAAACTAAGGGACGAGATATTAAGTCTTGCAGACTGCTGCCACAAGGCATTTGGAGAGAAGTGTAAGCATACCGACTGGCTACACAATGGTGATGTGTGCAAGTTGCTTAACATCAGCAAGCGCACCTTGCAGCATTATCGTGATACAGGCGTGCTGCCATTCGCACAAATCGGACACAAGTGTTATTATAAACGTGAGGATGTGGAAAGGCTGCTCCTTACAAAAACTGACAAACCTAAAAAATAAACAAGTTATGGAAACGGCAAAAGATTTGAATTTTGGCTCCGATGAAATGCAGGTGGTGATTACTGCGCTGCACGATGTGGGCAGGAGAATAAAGGAAGTGGGAGAAACGCACAAACCACTGTTTGGTGGCGAGCATTTTCTCACAGGCAAGGAGGTATGTGAACGGCTATATATCAGTCCTAGAACATTGCAAGATTATAGAGATAAGGGGATTATACCTTATACGCAATTTGCAGGGAAGATACTATACAAGGCTTCGGATTTGGAGAAGTTATTAGAAGAAAATTCCATTGCGTAGATGTTATGAAATATTTAAGGGAAAGATACAGCCTTAATTATAGAAATATTTTGTAACATAATGTTTGGGTCAGGAGGTATTTCTCCTTGACCTTTTCTTTTTTTTATAGGAATGAAACACAGTGCCATCAAACGCATTAACAAACTTCTTTCTTCGTAATTCTGTTTATATGTACCTAAAACGCAGTATTTTTCTCAGAAATCATACTAAAAACTTGGAAATGTCACACAAATTCCCTAAATTTACACCGTCTAATTTAGTATAAACCCTTTTAATAAAGAACTTATGAAAAAAGGTATTACTACATTGTTAATTTTATTTGCAACAACAGTTGCTGCTTTCTCACAAAGTGTGGAGAGCATTAGTTATTACGAGAAGAATCCAAGCTTAGGTGGCGATGTGAAGATTCTCAAGTGTACAAAATCAATTACAGAGGCTCAGACTTTCACCACCTTTGAAGTCGAAGCTCCAGTTTCGGGGCTTCATTATGCCAACTTCTGGGTGTTAGGGACGAAGAAAGCAGATGGCACACTATCTGTTTACAAAGTAATGGTAAACAACGAGTTGCAAGATGATGTCTTAGCCCCTGTGTCAAACGACTGGCAGGCGATAGGCTTGAAGAAGTCTTCAAAGGTGTTCCTGAGAAAAGGCAAGAACACCATCTCTATTGTTGGGACTGCTCCTGACGTTCCAGAGGTTGAATTTGTCAGACTTTCTAAGGATTTGGGAAATTCTACCATTTCGTCTCAAAATTACAATGACTATAAGGTAGAACTTAAGACCTTATCTCATGAGAATACACTCAGTAATGCAGAACCGTCTTTGAATTTCTGTGGCAGAGACACATTGGCTATACCTTCGTTTGCAAAAGCAAGAAGTGTTTCCTACGACTCTCCTTTGTATGATTTTGAATACATTAGAAATTGCAAAATAAAGTACTCTTTTTTCAAGACAGTTTCTTTCCAGAGAGGACAGCAAATATTTATAGCGACAAACGGAATTGACAACTATGACCATGTTCTTGAGTTGTTCAGTGCAAACAATCCTGAGCGATACACATGGAATGCACATTCCAACAATCAATGCCTTGCTTCCTTGAATGTCAACATTCCTGAGACGGGACTTTACTACGTCAGAGTACGTTCATGGCTCAATGCCACAAGCGGACTTGCTAATGTCAATATCAACGGAGAAAATTATTACAGCAATGTCCCTTTGTTTAGTTTGGGAATAGTATGTAATCAAGGAACAGATCAAGTATATAACACTTTTGTATGCTCCAAGGGAGGTGATCCGATGGTTTGGATAGAATCTTACGGAAATCCATCTGGAATTATCGCTTACAATGATGATTATCAAGGGAATGGAGACTTTGATTGGGGAAGATGGGCGCGAATTAACAAAAAGTACTCAGTAGCAGGCAATGCCGTTTTGTTGTCGCAGTACAGCTCTTATCAGCCAGAAGTTCTTTGCAATGTTTACATAAAATGTAAAAAAAGCAGCGTAAATAACGTTACATATGCTGGCTCTTTTCCTTACTTGAAGGAAGACGATGCGATTATGTCCGCTCCCGAGTCTCGAACCTATAACTGTATAAGCTGGTCTGGAGGAATAACATCCTATTGGGAATGGCCTCCTTCGACGCATTCTAACTTCTACGACCCTGACCCGTTGAGGGCTTTTGACAAATTCTATGCGTCAAGAGGACTTACAAGGGTTGGTGCAAATGCTGAAAACGGGACAGTTGCTTTATGGGCTATCGTGCGGAATGGAAAAAGAGAATATACACATGCTTCTGTTCGGGATGGGGCTGATGGCAATTTGCATGGATATGACTGGGAAAGTAAGCCTGGTGCTTTGGCACGAACTTTCCATCCTAGAAACGGAGTGAGAGGTAATTCCTATGGGGAAATCGTAGAATATTACCGTAAAGACACCTCGTTGGGAACAAAACCACAGTTAAGTGCCGATGCAAAAGTAGCACAGGTTTCGTTTACCGATTTGGAGCAAGGTCTCATTGAAAGCAGAATTGCCTTGCTGCCTGCTGGAACAGAAAGCAAGTTCAAGAGTTTAGTTGCACTTTGGGATAAGGATATAAACCAATCTCCTTATAGCAGTTTTGAACAATTAGGAGAATATGACAGTTATCGTCAGCTTAAATCTTATTGCGCATCTGTTCCGTCCAGTCAATTCTTGGTATATAAGGAACTGGGAGAAGGCAACATCTTTATGACTAAACTGTTGGAAGATTTGGTACCACAAATTCCAACAATCAAAAAAGAGACAAAATTTGGGGCTAAGCCTGTGCTGACCGCTCCTGTGGTCATTACGGAAAGCGAGCTGGTTTCTCCTTATGCAAACACGATGCTATATGTGAAAGGATTGCTCAACGGTATGGATTTAACTCCTGTGGTTCAAGAGGATTCAGCCAATCCTACAAAAAATGGCAGCAGCTTTGGTGTAGAAGTCTCAGGGAACACTCTTAGCATAAGCTACACCCTTGAGAATGATTGTCAATTCTCGATGACTATAACAGATGTTTATGGGCATGTTGTTACCTCTTATAAACAGAATAAGTACAAGGGTTCTTATTCATACAAGGCGACATTGCCTCATAGCGGTACATACGTTATAAGTTATAGTGAAAATAACAAGACAAAACAGCAAAAGATAATCGTAGAATAATTCTTTTTCTCCGCATACCAAGTTAATTTGGTATGCGGAGAATACTATAAACATAATCAATGTATAACGTTTTAGACTATCTCGTAACTGGAGGTGCATTTGTAAAAAACATAACAGTACCTACAGATAAGACTTTATCATCCTTGATGATTTATTCCACATCACTTTGTCAGTCACGGTGTAAACATTGCTCTATTTGGAAAAAGCCAATAGAGCATTTGTCATTATCGGACATCATTCGGATAATGTCGAGCAAGTGCGTAACAAAACGGACAACCGTCGGTCTGGAGGGGGGGGAATTTATTTTACATCCTGAAGCTGATGCAATACTGAACTGGTTTCACAACAACCATACAAACTACACCCTGCTATCAAATTGCCTTGCACCCTCTAAAGTTATCGAAGCTGTAAAGAAATACAAGCCCAAACATCTGTATATTTCCTTAGATGGGAACAAGGAAACATATAAAACTCTAAGAGGGCGTGACGGATATGACAAGGTCATTCAGGTGGTGGAAAGCTGTAAGGACTTTGTTCCCATATCGTTCATGTTCTGCCTTACTCCATGGAACACGTTTGAGGACATGGACTATGTTATTCAGCTTGCCAAACACTATAACATTGATGTCAGAATAGGCATTTACAATACGATGGATTTCTTTGATACCACCGAGGACCTAATGGAGGTCGGAAATGACTACATAAAAAAGATTCCGCAATCTATCCATAAAACACAGGAAAATTTTGACTTTGTGGCTCTGTACGATGAATGGAAAAAAGGAAATCTGCGCCTAAGATGCCACAGTATATACAATGAACTGGTAATCCATTCCAATGGGAATGTTCCCCTGTGCCAAAATCTGGATGTGATTCTCGGCAATGTTCACAACAATACTCTTGACGAAATCTTCAATTCACAAAGGACTGCTAAGATTCAATGTGAGTATTCCCATAACTGCAACAAATGCTGGATTAACTACCATCGTAAATTTGACATAATACTTCTCCGTGCAGCCGAGAGGTTTTTCCCTAAAAAACTTATCGAAGCGTTTTACGGGAAATATCAGTGGACTGCTGATGAAAAATGCACGTACCGCAAATATTTCAAAGGATTAATATAGCCTAAATGACAGACATTCAGAAAATCATCAGACTTTTCAAGCGCAGAAGGGATAATAAATATCTCTCCGACTGTTATGAGAAGAACTATGCTATAATTGGTTTTGGAAACCACACCATCCACAACCTTTTCCCCGTCATCCAATTTCTACAAGTCAACGTGAAGTATGTGTGCTGTTCTTCCACGAAAAAGGCAGAACTGATAGGGAAAAAATTCAAGGGCATAATAGGGACAACATCTATAAAGGATATTCTCAATGACGAGACAGTCGCAGGAGTGTTTGTGTCAGCCACACCTGCGTCACATTTTGAAATTGCATCAGAAGTTATAAAATCGGGGAAATCTCTTTTTATAGAAAAACCTCCCTGTATGTGTTTAAAGGAACTAAACAGCCTTATTGACAAGCAAAGGTTATTTGGATTTAATACCACAGTTGTCGGAATGCAAAAAAGACATTCTCCGCTTGTTTCCAGATTGAGAAAGGAAATAAAAGGCAGGGAATTAAATAGTTACAGCCTACGTTACCAAACGGGATTGTACCCCGAAGGCAATGAGATATACGATTTGTTTATACACCCTATCGACTTGGTCGTTTTTCTTTTTGGAGGGGCTAAGATACTGGCGATGCATAAAGTCAAAAGTACAAAAAAAGGTGGTGTGACCTACCTGCTGATGCTGGAACATGACAATATTATTGGTACTTTGGAATTATCCACACTTTATTCTTGGAAAGATGCTAGTGAAAATGTCAGAGTGAACACGCAGGACGGAACGTATGAAATAGACCAGATGGAGCGACTGTCATTTGTGCCATCAGTATGTACCATAGGTGGAGTACCAATCGAAAAAGTGCTCCCCACCAAATTATCCAACGAGTGTCTTTTATCAAGAAACAACTTCAATCCCATTTTGGCAAACAATCAGATTTACACACAGGGATATTTTAACGAGATAAAGATGTTCGTGGAAATGACGGAAATGAAAAATGGTACAGCAGAAGAATATACGGATTTCATGACGCTGCGTTCCACATACGCTATATTAGAAGAATTAAACAATATAAGATAAAAGATGAGACATTTATTTACATCGGAGTCCGTTTCAGAAGGACATCCCGATAAGATTTCAGACCAGATTTCAGATGCGTTGCTTGACTATTTCCTTGCTTATGACAGAAATGCTCACTGTGCAATAGAAACATTCGTAACGACGGGGCAGGTGGTCATTATGGGTGAAGTGCGTTCCAGTACATACATCGACCTTCAGAATGTTGCCCGCGAAACAATAAACAAGGCTGGTTACACAAAAGCTGAATATCAGTTTGACGGTGATTCATGCGGTATCCTCACGGCTATTCACGAGCAGAGCGATGATATAAACAGAGGCGTTTCCAATAAAGATACGGACGAACAGGGTGCAGGAGACCAAGGTATGATGTTCGGCTATGCTACCAATGAAACCGAAAATTATATGCCAGTTTCTCTTGATTTGGCACATCTCATTATGAGAACACTCTCCGACATACGCAAGGAGGGCAAGGAAATGACTTATTTACGCCCCGATGCAAAAAGTCAGGTAACAATAGAATACACCGAGAACAAAAAACCTCTGCGCATTGACACAATAGTGGTAAGTACTCAGCATGACGATTTTGACGTGGACGACAAGAAGATGCTGGACAAGATTAAGAGCGATGTGATTAACATTCTTATGCCTCGTGTCATTTCCCAATGTGATTCCAAAATACAAAAGCTGTTCAACAGTAACATAAAGTATCTTGTAAATCCAACAGGAAAATTTGTTATAGGAGGTCCGCATGGGGATACGGGGCTTACTGGGCGAAAAATAATTGTGGATACATATGGGGGACGAGGAGCACATGGCGGAGGTGCTTTCTCTGGAAAGGATCCAAGCAAGGTAGATCGCAGTGCTGCTTATATGGCACGATATATTGCCAAAAATATGGTAGCAGCAGGGGTTGCGGACGAAATTCTTGTGCAGCTGGCTTATGCCATCGGTGTGGCTGCTCCTGTCAGCGTATCGGTTGATACATATGGACACAATAATGTCGGAATGTCGGACGGAGAAATTGCACAGAAGATTTTTGAAATGTTCGACCTGCGCCCTAAAGCCATTGAAAGGCAGCTTAAACTAAACCAGCCGATGTACACGGAAACGGCAGCCTATGGTCACATGGGACGGAAAAATGAAGTTGTGAACAAAACATTTACAAGCAGGTATCATGGAACAAAAAACATTCAGGTGGAATTGTTTACATGGGAGAAATTAGACATGGTGGATACGATAAAAGATAGTTTCCGCATAAAATAATTAGGGACGATGATAAGGACTAAGGGACTCTCTGTCATGTTGCTTATTTTGGAATTGCTTTTGGGACTCGTGGAATTTCTTTGTCTCTCCGGGTGTGGAAACGACAGGGAAGAATATGAGTACATCTATTACCCTGAAGGCACTTCATGGAAAGAAATAGTGACAGACCCTTTCCGTCCTTTTTTCTATCAGATTTATCTATATACTGTCAGGGAAGACACCATCATTAAGGGAGACGAATACAGGAAAGTTTATGTAAATGGCAAGAAAAATGCCGTTTTCTACCTCCACGAGCAGGGAAAACAAATTTTTTATTACGACAAGTCCATTCCCAAACCCTTACTTGTCTATGATTTTGAATGGAAAATAGGCAAGCCTGTTTCAGCATTTTTGGTTGATGACAGAAGTTTCCATATAATTGATACCATCAGGCAAATCAGCAGAGAAAAGTTGTCGCTTCATCAGGAATACAAATACATAGACACTCCGCTGGGCAGATATGTAAACTCTATAGGATTTGTTGACCAATCTCTCTTTCCGTATTCGATGTCCAAAGCAAGGGAAGGTTTCATTATTAAGACAATATATTTTGAGCGAGGGGAAAATGAGATGTTTAGTAACCATAATTACGACTATTTGTGGCAATAGAATTGTTGCCTTCAAGGAATATGCACGACAGCTAAGAAAAACCTTCTTGTATTTGTCAATCTTATCTACATAGCCATATCCGAAAGTTCACAATCCTCTCTCTCCGCTTTAGGTACTCTGAAATGAATATCAGAGAGAAACCTAAGAAAAACGTAAGTATCATAGCTACAAGTAGTTATGATACTTTTCTTTTATACCCATCCTAATTTTCAGAGTATGCACGGAGGGGGCAGAAACTCCCAAAATGCTCTAAAAAGGCTACAATCAGGCTACACATTTTCAAGGCAAAATAAAAATGTAGCCAAGAGTACATACAGAGTACATAAGGAGTATGCGTAAATTATTGCTATTCAAACAAATATGTTGAACTTTGCAGCGTGATTACAGAGGTGTTTTTGTTACCATACACTACTTCGGGCAACAATGTGTCCGACAAGCCACGGCTACAGATGGCGGGTGTTAGGACAAGACTTCTGTTCAGGTTACAACTAAAAGCAGTAAAATGTATGAAAGCTATTTTCAGAGCAGTCTTCTATCTCAGAAGCAATTATGTGAACAAGGAGGGTAAGACCCCCGTCATGCTGAGAATCTATCTCAACAACGAACGCCTTTCCATCGGCTCGACGGGCATTGCTGTCCAACAGTCCCAATGGGACAGGGAGAAGGAACGGTTGAAGGGAAGGACAACTGAAGCACTTTCCACCAACCTCGAACTTGACAACATTCAGAGCGGACTCCAGACCATCTTCAAGAAAGTCGAGATGACGGACGAGGTGTCCTTGGAGCGTATCAAGTCGGAGTATCTTGGTAAGAAGGAGGATGTGGACACCCTAATGAGCCTCTTCAACAAGCACAACAGTGACGTTGCACGGCAGGTAGGCGTGTCGGTCGAAGCTGCAACCTTACAGAAATACAACGTCTGCAAGAAACACTTCTCAAATTTCCTTCGTGATAAATACGGTCGGTCTGACATCCGCCTGTCCGAACTCGGCTATATCGTGATACACGACTTCGACATTTATCTCCGAACGGTTGTCGGGCAGAATCCCAACACCGCTACGAGGATGATGAAAACCTTCAAGACGATTACCATTCTGGGCAGGAAACTTGGTGTCCTGCACCATGATCCGTTCCTCAACATCCGTTTTCACATGGAACCGGTCAATCGTGGATTCCTCACAGACGAGGAAATCCTTAAAATTGCCAACAAAGATTTCGGCATCGGTCGTTTGGAACTTGTAAGGGACGTGTTCGTGTTCTCGTGCTTTACGGGACTTGCGTACATAGACGTGTACAACCTCGCTCCGGAAAACATCGTCACGCTCAACGGCAAGCAGTGGATAATGACCAAGCGGCAGAAGACGAGCGTGGAGACCAACGTTCTTTTACTCGATATACCCAAGAGCATCATTGCAAAATATAGTGGCAAGACCTATCGTGACGGCAAACTTTTCCCCATGCTGACGAATCAAAAACTGAACAGTTATCTGAAAGAAATTGCCGATATTTGCGGTATCAAGAAGAACCTGACATTCCACCTCGCCCGGCACACATTTGCCACGATGTCCCTATCCAAGGGAGTTCCCATCGAATCCGTAAGTAAGATGTTAGGACACACCAACATCAAGACAACGCAAATCTATGCCCGTATTACCAATAAGAAGATAGAACACGATATGGATGAGCTGGCTGACAAGTTGGGTACTTTCAATACGGCATTAGGCATTTCCAAAAAATAATGTATATAACCCTAATATTTTGAATTTATGACAACGACAAAGAAAGAACTTTCCTACTTCCATCTGAAGTTGGAAGCGTATCTCGGAGAGCATTTCCCTGAGAGAGAGAATGACAATGCGTTTATAACCGCTCGCGCAGACGAGGCATTGACGGCTTACTGCGATGCCGTGGCGCAAGGTTTCTCACATCCCGAAGCAGAGACGATGGCAAGCGAGGTGCTGTACCACGACCTACACTTCTCAAAGTATGATACCCTTGTTTCCGTACTGGAGCAGGAGTTTGAGAAGGAACTGCCAAGTCCGCTTCCCGAAAGGTTAGCACTAATTTTGCTGAACAACAAGGCAATTCAAGCGGTATTTGCCAAGTACGAACTCACGGACGACTTTGCGGCAGGTACAGAATACGACAAACTGTACACCGAGCTGACTGGTACAATCGTGCTGCTCATTAAGGTCAATGGTCTGCCAACGATAGGCGGTGAGAACATGGCTTGATACTTCACCATCGGGGGCTTTTGTAGTGTCAAGAGCCAAGATAAACGCTCCACTCCACACGTCAAGAGTTTTCCAAACACTTGTCTTTGGGTCGTTAGAGCATCTTGTTATCGCTCTTGAACTATTAAAAGCCCCGATTATGAAAACAATCATCATGAATCAAGATATTCATCAGCCCGCCTTCATCAAGGCAGACGCATCGTATAAAACCGAGAGGAACAGGCAGCCGCCGACTTCT
>OGIX01000603.1_pt1 | contig 23261 bp, 14 predicted proteins | sample 1571901 | NCBI WGS metagenome assembly OGIX01 (sample SAMEA2582102, study PRJEB24529) | metagenome | biome: Human gut stool | place: China | collected 2011
TATTAATAACTCCTCATCATTTGATATTAAAATTAACATCTTACTCTCTTTATTAAAAGGTGATTCTACCTGCTTTATTATACAATTATCATTTAATAAACTCTTTTCATTATCATTAAAAAGCTTAAGTATATTTTCTGGTGAATCTGTACCTTTTCCAATAAATATAATATTATCATTTTTATTTTTCAAATTAGAATATGTATTAAATTCAAAGCTAAAATTATCATATTTTTTCTTTTCTCCAAAGTTAGCACTAAAAATCATTCCTGCACTTAATTCTGCTGATGAATAATTGTCTGGAACTAAAATCGAAGTAGTTAATCTTGATCCATTATCTTCTTTTAAATATGTATTACCAAATTGGCTTAATATATTGGGAGAATCTTTGTAAGAATATTTAACATCAACATTACTCTCTTTATGTATAACAAGCCAGTTTGCAGTATTAGCATCATCTCTACAAACTACATCTGAAATTGTCTTATATGCCTTAACTGTAATTTTATTATATCCACTTTGAATTAAATCCTTTGGTATTTGTATAGCTACTTCTTTTTTATATTCTTTATTGCCATCTAACTTTTGAGAAGAAATAGGCGTATCATTTATTGATACTGTCACTGTAGAATAATCAATATCTAAAAGCTCACTTTTAGTTAATACTAGTTTTATCTTTGCATCCTCTACAGCCCAATTATCCTCTACAGTAAAAAACTTATCAGTACTACTTACTACTCCACTCATCTTAATATCTTTATCAAAGGAATAATTTTTAACGTTTTTTGTATCTGCCAAACAAGAAATACTACTTGATAGCCAAATAAACATTGCCATTATTAAAGTAATTATCCTCATATCATCACTCCTAAAATCTTTCTGTCTTATACCACTTAGCTTCTCTCTTATGAATAGCATCTGAAAAATATCCGATCATACCTTTTATAGCAACTACTAGCCACATTTGAGAATAGCTAAAATACATTATTGCAGCTAAAAAAATATTTTCTAGTCCACCTTCACCCTTTTCCATACTTAAGGTAATACTTACTTGTAAAATAAATAAGACATAAGAAAGTATCCATATTACAAAAAAGTTAAATGGCACATTTATCTCTATTATTTTAAAAATACCTAAAACAAAGATGATGTCTGAAAGTACCACTGATGTTAAGAAAAGAAAATATACTGAGAAAAAATATAATATATCAAATAGGACTATATTTTGTTTTCCTTTAAATAAGTTTTTTATATACTTCACTAATACATATATATTTCCTTTAACCCATCTTGTTCTTTGCTTTAACCATACGTTAATTGTCTCTGGCTCCTGTTCCCATGTTACTGACTGTGGCACATACGTAATTCTTTGTCCCATCTTATAAATCCTAAAGCTTATCTCAGTATCCTCAGCAATAGCTTTAGTATCCCAACCGCCAAGCTTTTCTATAGTAGTCCTTCTTAATATAAAGTTTGTTCCTGGAATAGTACATAAGCCTAATAGTTGCTTTCTTCCTGCTTGAGCAATCCATTGAAAGCTTAAGGTTTCTATATTTATAAATTTAGTTAATATATTCTTATGCTTATTTCTAGTTCTAAACTTGCCTATTACAGCTCCTAAACTTTCATCTCTAACTATAGTCTGAACTAAGTATCTAAGCGCTGTTTTTTCTGGAGTATTATCTGCATCATATATAGCGATAAAATCGCCTTTTGCTTTTTGATATCCTATATTTAAAGCGTTAGATTTTCCCTTTCCTCCAGTTATATTATCTGTATTTATTATTGTAAAATTATATCTTCCATATCTATCTTTAATACTTTGAAGAATATCTTTAGAATTGTCTGAAGAATTATCATTTATAACTATAAGCTCCATCTTATCTCTTGGATAATCTAAAGATAAAAGCGATTCTACAGTCTTACCAATAACCTTCCCTTCATTATGAGCAGGAACTAATATAGATACAAAAGGATATTCATTAAGCTTCTCATCTTTAAAGCTTAAGCTTTTTAAATAATATATATATCCTCCTATGGCTAAAATTATATTAATCAGTAATATAGCCCATATTGATATTAAAGAAAATAAAAATATATAATCCGTAAATTTTAATCCTTTCACTTTTATCTCCTTTTAAATTTTCTAGTGTTTATTCTTCTAAAGATAATAAAAATCACAAAGAACAATACTAAAACTACTGTTATAAATATTATTACTACATCATTTATATCCTTTATAACTAAATCAAATTTTGATATTTCATTTTTAGGTTTTGCTTTACTTTCATCATAACTACACTCTATCTTCCCATTTTTAGATACTATGCTTATATCATCAATCTTCACGTAATTATCCATGGACTTTAAATCTAAAAACTTAACATCTTTATCTCTAAAAAAGCTTATACACTCTTTTAAGTAATTTATATCTAAATAAGGATGATAAAAGAAACCTCCAGTATATCCTCTTACCATAGATAATTTTTCAAAATTCTCTTTTATTTTTTCTACAGTGAAAATATCATCTTTATCTACGTAACCTAAATTTTCTGGAATAAATGTATTGAAAGCATCACTACCTCTTATAATGTATGGAAAGGTGCTAGTAGCAAATTTTTCATTATTATTTTGAAATTGCCCTATATAAGTTGAGAAGTATTTCTTTAGAACCTTGTACCCATCTATACTCATGGCATAATGTGGTGCTTCAAACCCTAAAGGATAAATTCCATTTTCTATACATAACCTTAGTCCACTTAATGCTCTATCTCTTATGTAAGTTTCCATATCCTCTTGGATGGGCACATTATTTTCTATATCCCAGAACTCATATCCTTCACCACTTATTTCCTCTTCTCCTAACTGATGAGTATATCCATGAAGTATAACTGTACCACCTTTAGATTGCATATACTTAATAGTCTCAACAAACTCTGGTACCATGTCCAAAGTATTAATAGTTTTAGTTTCATGGTCTAGAAAAGTAGGTATTAAAGCTATTATAAAAGGTACATTTTCAGAATATAAATAATCAGCTACTTCTTTTAGGATATCAGTATCTCTAAATGGATGTACATCTTCTATTCTTACGAAAATTTTCCCTTCCTTAAACTCTTTAATGTCATAAAAGTCATTTAAAGAATCATCAAAGATATATCCATTTTCTAAATCCCACTTTGATATATAATAAAGATTTTTTTCATTTATTATATATGGATAGAAATTATAACCATCACTCATTGTAGCAATGGTACTGGATTTCGCTGATGGTTCTACTATATTAAAAGAGTATCCTACATCTATCACTATTTCGTTTTCCTTATATATTAGTTCAGTTATATTATTATTTTGAGAACTATATCTTAGATCATACTTATTACTATACTCTAAATAGTTTTGTATTTTATCTCCTATCCAATAAATCTTATCTTCATACTTTGATAAATCTTCTAAGAACTGATTATTTACTATATCATTTTGAATATTTATCACAAAGACAGAATCATATTTATTTATCTCTCCCTGTTCATATGAATTAATATCTCTTTCACTTACATCGCTATTAAAAACATATAAAAGTTCTTTTAAGTGATTGACAATATTCTCATCATATCTAAACCTATTTTCATTTTCATAGATTATTAATGCCGATGTGTCTCTTTTTGAATCAGCATATACAACACTTGTCAATATATTCAATACTATTAGCACTATTAGAGCTGATATAGTAACCTTTTTATACATCATATTGAAGTTCCTCTTCCGCTCTTATCTTAAAATCTACAGCGTCTTTAATACTGTCATCATGTTCTAAAATAGCTATTTTAGTATCTACACTAACTCCATCCTTCTTCTCTTTTATTTTTAAATTAAGATCTGCTATTTTATCTTTTATTCTATTTTTTACAACCTTAGCCCCTTCAACTTCAGTGCTAGGCATTATAATAGCTAAGGTATCATGTCCTATTGTATAAATCTCATCTTCATTTCTTACTGAACTTATAATAACATCCCTTACAGATCTCTTTAAGACATTAGTTCCCTCAACTCCAATAATATCTTTTATTTCCTTATAATAAGGTAGTTTAATTAGCATTAATGTACATTTACTTTTATGTCTAAGAGATTTACTAATCTCCTTTTCAAGTGCCTTATAAAATAACTTTACATTTCCCAAACCAGTTGCTTCATCTATAGTAACTAAGTTTTCATAATCATCTTTTAATTTCCTATTTTTCTCTTGAATAATGTTTATACTACTTTGTAGCTTTCCAGTAGTTAGGGTTACTATTGGTATTGAAATCATCCAAAGATATGAAATAATATCGATACTAACTCCTTTAACTAAGTTCATGTAAAATATGTAACTTGCATAAATAAATATTGTCATTGAAGCACTAATTAAGCCAATAACAATCCCCCCCGCATAAGTTATCATTACAGAAAAGAACGTTATACAAAGCATAACAAAATCTAATATTCCATTATTCTCATTTCTATAAGGTATAAAAAATGAAAATATTATAAATAACTCTAATATCAAACTTAAAAAGTAAGAATCAATTCTAATCGAAAGTTTATTCATCTTTAGTTATCCTCCATAATACTATTAGACTAATTCTATCATATTTTTTTAATTATTTTAATTTAATTCTAGTATTAGTATTATTTTACGACTTTTTCCGTCATATTACCCACTTAAATAATTTATAATTAAAAATTCTAAATTATAGATTTAAGAATAAATTTCCCAGTAGGAATTTCAAAAAAAAAGAAACTGCCTAAGCAGTTTCCGCCTTAATTTAGAATAGAAAATTTATAATTGTAAATTTTCTATATAATTAGCCTCCATAGAGTTAACCCTTTCTAGTAACTCCATAGCAATAGTATTTAGATTATATGCCCACTGATTACCCTCACAGTATCTAACATTTACATCATAGATACTCGTCCCATTGTAATATGCTCCATCTTCAGACAAATACATTTCGTCTATAAGATTTGTTATATACTCTAGAGAATGATTCCAATCATTAAAGGTCGCCCATCCCCCTGTCGCTGACTTAACACCTCCGATATTATTATTTAATAACGCTAAATCAGACGTTCCGTGACCTGACTCTTCCATGTTAAGAGCCATTAAAAATATTGCATTTACATTATGCTTACTTTCCATTTCATAATAAGAGTCCGATAATACTTGTAAATTTGATCCTTCTAGCAAACTGTATATTTGCTCTCTTGATAAGTTACTCTTTTCTCTTAAATTGTATGGATTATATATTATTTCTTTATCTATATCTTTCTTTTCGAATAATTCCTTAAGTAACTCATCTCTATCACTGACATTTAATTTTAAATTATTCATTGATTCTAATAAGTCATATTCATCATTAATATTATGAATTCCATTAACCTTTTGTATATTAGTATCAGTATTACTATCTGCTTCGCCTGGTATATCTATAACTACGCTAGCTTTAGTTGTCCCATCCTCAACTTCGCTTTCATATACCTTTAAAGAATCATTATATCTACTCTTACTTTCTACAGTGAGATTCCTCACCCCTGTTACTGGTTCTAATGTGCTTTCTACTGTGCTATTAGTTCCTGATAATAAAGTCATCATGTATATAGCACATAGAAATTTTGATACAATTATAATAAATAACACTCCTTTTCTAGAATAAAAATTAATCTAAATACTGTCTTATTTATCGCAGTTGTTATTTTAAACACATATAAAACCTCTTGTCAAATCTACTTTGCTAAAATTATTAAAAAATAATCATTATCCACAAATTGTTGATTACGCTTTCACAATCAATATATGGAGCCTCACATATTAGATAATATTTTGACAATCAAATTTGTGAACTTTTTGTGAACACACTTATTTTTATGCTTTATTTCGCCTTAAATTAAAAACTACGTAATGGCAAATTACGTAGTTTTTATGCATAAATTTTACATTATTTATTACTTTTATTATGAAATTTATCCACCAGTTTGTGTAACTTCTTTATACAAATTGAAGCTTTTTTCTTATAACTTTCTAATCTTAGTTGCCGATCATTTTATCTATCAACATAAATAAATCGATACTAACTATTCCTACCAAAACTTAGTATCTTCAAATATATAATTGCGCATTTGATTTGCCGCTGTTTCTCTATCAAATACTAAATAGTATATTCCACCTATCATTTGTCCTTGGCAATATCCATCTAAAGGAAACCTTTCTTGTTCTATATTTAGATAAAGTTTCTTCCACCTCCTCTGTAATTCCAATACTAGTTTTACTTATTTCTACATTCACCATTTTATTAAACAAATTATTTAAATAAAAATATTCCCCTACTATAGAAGTAACAACTATAGTAAATAATACTCCTATACTCCAAATTACAATTTTTTTACCTTTAGACATTTTAATCTCTTCACCTATCTTATAATATTTAAATCTTTACTATATGATATTCCTTAATATAAAAATAGGAGCACAAAAGTGCTCCTATTTTTATGTTATCTATGTAATATTTTCTTTTAAAATAATATTATATTTAAACTTTATTATACCTTATATATTTGAGGAACTATTAAATCCTAAGCCAAAAACTTAGAATACGAAATACATATTAGACTAACTATAACGCTTAAAGGATATGGATGAGATGAATAGTCATTTCCTGACTCATACATAATTACTTTATCTACATAAGATAATTCCCTAACCTTAGGGTTACTTGTAATTAAGTATATCTTAGGCTTATTTTTTCTCCTAAATGGGTTTCTATCTTCATAAGCTCGCTTAAAATAACTGCCTGACTCTGAAAAGATAATAATTAAATCTTCCTCGTTAGCATTATTAATATAATCAACTTGATCTGCAAACCTCATAGCTGTATTTACAAACTTATTATTAGTAAATAAATCTGTTTGTAAGTTTAAAGCAACATGCTGCGACTGTAGATATCCAAAGGCTGATACTTTTTTAAAATTATATATATCATGTACTAACTCTTCTATCTCTTCTGCTTTAATACTATTTTTGACTCTTTCTAAATTTACTATAACCTCATTGATATATACTGCTGTAATATCTTCTGATTCAATTCCATTAAAATAAAACTTCTGCTTAGCATGGCTTGATGCTTCAGAATATTTTGCTATTTGACACCGTAATTCATTAAAATCTTCTAGTCCAATATCTCGACAAAACCTAGATATACTTGAAACTGAAACATAACATTTTTTCGCTAATCCGCATATTGTGCATTTTTCTAAATTTGTTATATTATTTAACAGAAATTTAGCAATTTTATAATTATTTGAATCAATTGGTTCACTATTTACTGTAGATAGCAAAATTATTATCAAATTGAACATTTTTATCTTCTCCATTCCTCTTTATAGTATATATATACCATAAAAGGAATAAAAAATCTTTAAGTAATTAAATTTTTATCAATATTGTTTTTGCTATTTTATCATGTATAGTTAATGAATCTTTATTAAAGTAAGCAATTCCTATAGAAATAATAGTTACTATATAAGCTAAATAAGTCCATGGTGTGAAAATATTAAATGGAATGAATAATTGTACAAGCTGTCTTAAATAAATTGCAGTAGTAACAATTCCTCCTTCAAATAATGTGCTTCCTAACACTTCTCTTATTAAAATCGTTTTAGCATCAACTTCACTTTTATCTTGTTTTACTACCTTTATTTTTAATAACTTCTTACCTAAAGTCTGTCCCTTAAATATAAACATTGGTATGATAGCATAATAAATAATTCCACTAAGTACAGCAAATATTCCTAAAAATACCGCAATGTTTAAGTCATAATTTGCTAACTGAAAATCAGCGGCAGAAATATAAGTTTCTTTATTAAAATAAAAAGTAACAGGAATAGCTGCTATCATAGATGTGATATACCAATCTATAATCATCGCAACAAACCTTCTAGCCCTTAACTTCCCTATATCATACCCATTATTTGTGCTAAAAATCTTATTATTCCCTTTTTGATTCTTTTGTTGTTTTCCCATAATTAACTTCTCCTATATATAACTATATTTTATTCCTAATTGCACTTTAAGCTCTATTAGATAGTAGGTTCTAATAGAGCTATACCTTAATATATCAATAGAAGAGATAATCATTTAATAATTATCCCTTCTAATCTTAATATCTCTTAATATCAAATTGTTACCTTTGCATATATCATAGATATTACTTCTATGTATATTAGATATATACTACTCTATTATTTATGTATACTATCTTTGAGCTTCTAACTCAGCAATTTTTTCTTTAAATTGTGGTAAATAATCTTTGTTAGCTATTAACATATCATCTAATACTGCCTTTGCCTTGTCTCCATCATTTACTAATGGATTTATAGCTAATGCCTTAATAGCAGAGTTATAGTCACCATTTACCCCAGCTTGAACTGTTAACTCTTCATATGCTTTCATTAACGAAACTTGTCCACGCATACTTAATTCTAAATGACCTAAGTTAAATGGTTGAGCTCCCCATTTGTGTACTGAACAACAACATTCTATAGCAACATCATCTGGTAGGTCACTTATTGTTCCATTATTTCTAACGTTAACAAAGTGAACGGCACCATCATCATTGTATAATGAATCAATTAAGTTTACTGCAGCTTCAGAGTAATGAGCTCCTCCACGTTGCTCTAATTGCTTAGGTTTAACTTTTAAGTTTACATCCTTATATAATTCAAATAGTTCATCTTCTACCTTTTTAACTACTTCTCCTCTAGTGCCTTCTTCATTAGCAGCACGTTTACAATCTTCTACCATCTTTTCTCTAGTATAGTAGTATTTTAAGTATCCAGCTGGAATCATTCCTACTGCATCAAGAATATGACTTGGGAATGAGAAGTTAGGAATATTTTTCATTGAAATTTCTTTTCCATCCTTCATCTTATCGATAACTTCTTGAGTTCTATCAATTCCATCAACATATACCTTACGACCAAATACAAAGTGGTTTAATCCTGCAAACTCAACATAAACTCTTGATGGATCAACATCAAATAATTTAGCACATTTAACTTGCATTCCTAGAGGAACATTACATAATCCTATAGCTTTAACTCCACCATGCTTTAATATTGTTTCAGTTATAATTCCTGATGGATTAGTGAAGTTTACTAACCAAGCATCTGGGCATAACTCTCTAATATCCTTACAGATATCTAAGATTACTGGAATAGTTCTCATTGCTTTCATGAATCCACCAGCACCATTAGTTTCTTGTCCAATTAAATCATATTTTAGTGGAATTCTTTCATCACGGATACGAGCATCTAATAAACCAACTCTAAATTGAGTAGTTACAAAATCAGCATCCTTTAAAGCTGCTCTACGGTCTAAAGTTAAATGTACATTAAATCCAGCACCTGATTCTTCAACCATACGTTTAGCTAAATTTCCTACTATTTCTAACTTTTCTTTACCTTCTTCAACATCTACTAAGTATAAATCCTCAATAGGTAATTTACCTTCTAATTTCTTTTGAATAAATCCCTCTATAATTTCTGGTGTATAACTTGATCCTCCACCAATTGTAACAATCTTTAATCCTTTTTTCATCTCAATCACTCCTATGCTGTTGTAAATATATCTTTATCTAAAAGATTATCATCTTCTTCCGGACTACCATTTTCTTCTTCTAATTTTTGCTTTTCTAATAACTTAAAGAATGGGTAGTACATAAATACGTCTAATACTATTAATCCACATACCATTATTCCTGCTTTAATATCCATACATCCTAAGGCAGCTCCTATTGGCGCTGGTGTTGTCCATGGAGTTTCAATTATCCCTTTTCCAACTATTCCTGTAGCCATACACACATATGCAATAATAGAGTTAACAACAGGAACAAATATAAACGGAATCATCATAATTGGATTTAATACTAATGGTAATCCAAATATGATTGGTTCATTAATATTAAAGATAGCTGGTCCAATTCCTAATCTACCTAATTGCTTAAGCTGAACTGATTTACTACGTGCTAGTAAGAAACATAAGCTAAGAGTTGCTCCCCCACCACCAAGGTTTATGATATATGACCAGAATGGTTGAGTGAAGAAGTGAACAATAGGTTGTCCAGCTTCATATGCTGCTATATTATTCATTAAATACATTTGCATAAATGGCAATCTTACAAACTGTGTTATACTAGCCCCATGTAATCCAAAGAACCAGAATACTTGAGCTATAATTACTATCATACATATTCCTACTAATGAATCTAACCCTGACATTGCAGGTGCAAGTACTGTCATAATCATCTTAGGAATTAATTCACCACTTAAGTTTTGAACAATAAGTGAAGCTGAATAGAAAATAGCTACACAAGTAAATAGTGGTATTATTGAATCAAATGAAGATGCTATTGCAGGCGGAACACCGTCTGGCATTTTGAATCTTATATCCTTCTTTAATAAGAAATGCATTATTTCAACGCATCCAATACCAACTATAATAGCTGTAAATATTCCATTGGCATCTAAAAATGATGTAGATAAAAAGCTACCCTGTTTACTTAACAAATCAGCTGCTGTAGCTCCATCAACAATTAAGTTAGAAGTTACTGCCTTTGTTGTTGGTGCAGATACTAATAAAAATACTGCTGTTGAAATAACTGATGCATTTAATTCAGGCATCTTATAATGTTTTGCTAAACTATATGCAATCGAAAATACAATAAATAACCCCATTAATCCCATTGTCATATTAAACGGTAGTTTTAATGCATCACCATTAGCTTTTGCCCAAGTATACCATCCTAATAATAACTTACTAATGATACCCTCTCCTGATACTTGTTCGGCTGTAAATGGTGGTGTTGCAACGATTAGGCACATACCTCCAAGAATTGATAATGGAATAGCTACTGTCATACCATCCTTAATTGCTTGAATGTGCCTTTGTGTACCAACTTTATTTGCAATAGGTACTAAATACTTATCTGCAAATTGATTAAATTTATTCATAAATTCTCACTTCCTTTCGTGAGTTATTATAGCAAATATACTTATATCAACTTCGTTTTTTCCATACACCAGAAAAAATTTCCACAAACTGAAAAACAAATTCTTCCATATGTAAGTTTTATTCCTTTTCCTTATGAAAAAAGCCATATGCAATTTGCATAGAGCTAATTTTATAAGCTATTTCTTAATTATTTTAACGTGGTTCTATTAAATTATAATACTTAATTGTATCTTCAATTATATTTAATACTTCATCATTGTTATATATTCTTTGACTAGTTGTTCCTAAAAAACCTTTTGGTGTCATTAAAGTAGTTGCTTTTAACTTAAACTCCTTTGGTGTACACTCACAATATTTCTTAAACGCCTGAGTCATATAACGATAATCTGAAAATCCGCATTGATAGCAAATATCTACTAACTTCATATCAGTTGTAAGAATAAGTTCTCTAGCATGATTAAACCTTACAAATGTTAAATAATCTTGAAAGCTTAACTCTAAATACTTATGAATAAATCTTGATAAGAAATATACAGATACCCCTTCCCTATCAGCCATATCTTTTAGTGAAATCTTATCATAATAATTTTCTTCTACATAATTAATAATTCTTCCTAACCTAAGTTTATTTTGACAACTATCTTGGCTTTTATCATTATAAATATCATACCTTGAATAATTGTCTAATAAATAAACAAACATAATATTTATCATGCTTGCACATCTAACTTTATAAAAATCAGATTTTTCTATGTAAAGTCTAGCAAGATTTAAAAAAGTATATATCAGTAACTTATGCTTTGGGCTATATGTACAGTGTCCTTTGAATGTAATTTGATTAATTTGTGAGAAATATCCCTCAAAATACTTAGTAGAAATATTTAATACTAAAAAAGTTGATGTTTCATTGCTTGAAATTATTTCGTGCTTTTCATTACTATTAATTATGATAATATCTCCTTGATGGAATTCAAATTTTTCATCATTAATTATAAAAATAGGATTACCTTTAAAAACAAATAGAACTTCTATCTCTGGGTGAGTATGCGGTGATCTATATTCTATATCAACAACAAATAACTTCATATTATCTATACTTGGATAATAAATAACCTCTAACTTTTCACTCATAATTACGTCCCCCTTACTAAATATTATAACTAACTATCTTAAAGCTAAAATAATCTTTTTGCCATAAGTGCAAGATTGTTATACTAACTTATAAAATTAATCATATTTATAAACTAACTTCCCTTGTATAATTTATACATGAAATGTTAACGTTTTAATTATAACTATAGGGGGATAAATTATGAAGAAAAAATCTAAATTTAAACTTACAGCAATACGAGGACTAATTCTATCAATTATTTTCACTTTATTATGTGCTGTTAGTGCTAACCTACTTTTAAGTAACTTTGGAAAAGTTAAAATTGAAACTACTACTGTACAAACACGTTCTGGAGATAACGTAAGTATTAGAATATATAGCCCAAAGGCTGCAACAGCTGATAATAAAGCACCTGCTGTTGTATTTGCCCACGGTTTATCAACAACAAAAGAGTGCTATGCTCAATATGCTCTTGAACTAGCACGTCGTGGATTCGTAGTTGTTACACCTGACATGTTAAACCACGGTGGTTCTGATATAACACCTTATGAAACATTCTTTACTGATATGAACGCTGATGCATATGGAGTTTACGCTGCAGTAAAATATGTATCCGAATTAGATTATGTAGATTTAGATCAAATAGGTATAGCTGGTCACTCAATGGGTGGTAATGCTACAAATATGAGTGTTACATTAGACAACATGAGTGGAAACCCAGTAATATCTGCTGTTTATTTAGTTGCAAGTAACCCAATGTTTACAGATTTCGAAGGAAACTGGGTAAATATTTATGGAGATCGTAATGTAGGTCTTTACTATACATACTATGACCATGTTTACTTTAGCACTAAAGATGCAAATGGAGCACCTGTTCCTGCACAACAATTCTTAGATTCAAATGAAGCTAAATCTTTTGTAAGCTTTGGGCAAGATCCAAGCACGCTTACAGATGTTAAAGTAATTCCTGGACATACTTATACTACTGATATGAATGGAAAACAAGTTATTCGTCGTATTACAAAAGCAGATGAAATTCATCCTAAGCCACAAGGTGGTAATGGTGCAGTAGCTGCTGTTGTAGACTTCTTCCAAGAATCATTTGTTGCGCCTAACTACGAAGTTGGTGGTATGCAAATTTGGAATTTCTACTCCCTTGCTTCTGTTTTAGGATTATTTGGAGCATTAGCAATTTGCGTATTTACTATTGCAACATTAACAAAAATTAAATTCTTCTCAAGCTTAAAAGCTGAAGATAACAAACAATTAAGACCTGCTCCTAATAAGACAGGAAAGATATGGTTCTGGGTATTAACTATAGCTAACTGTGCATTTGCATTCTTAAGCGTATCATTTATATTCAAAAAAGGTTATGGATACTTTGCTACAGAAGTCTTAGCACAGCAAACTACTAATATCTATGCACTATGGTCATTAGCAAATGGTATATTCATGTTAATAACTTCATTTGGTTCATACTACTTATATGCTAGAAAGCAAGGAGATACATTAAAGTCATGGGGTGTAAGAATCTCAATTAAGGACTTGTTAAAATCACTTTTACTAGCTGTAATTGGAGTATTAAGTGTACTCGCTGTTTTATATATTGCTCAATACGTATTCCAAATTGATTTAAGATTCTATCTATGGGGTATGCGTGAAATGCCACTAGATCATTTATATTTATTCTTTACTTACTTACCATTCTTCTTAGTATTTGGTATAGCTGTAAGTATTGCTATAAACTCAGCTTACTACTCTAAGATAGGTAAAGAACCAACATTATTAAATGATTTATTCTTTGCATTTATGAATATGATTCCTGCATTTACTATTACTTTTATCGGATACTACCTATTTGCAAAAACAGGATTCCAACCAAATATATTTGGAGCACCATTTACATTCACATATATGATTAATGCAATACCAGTATTCCCAGTAGCAGTGCTTCTACTACGTCGTTTAGCTAAATATTGTAATAACCCATATATCCCTGGAATCATAGTAGGTTCATTACTATGCTTCATGCAAGTAGCTTCAGTATTTACTTGTCATACATTCATGTTTATGGGATAAAAAATCAGCCTTGTGCTTTATTGCATAAGGCTTAAAATTTCTTATATTAAAATAATATTTAAGTACTATTTATTTTTTATCTAGCATATTTTTCAATACCCACTCATCTAATTCTTCTTCTGTAGTTATTTCAATAGCCTCATCAATAACTTTTCCATCCTTTAAATAATACATTGATGGAACCGCATTAAACTCTGAGAATATAGTATTTATTTTTCTTCTATTACTTTGAATTTCTTCATCAGTTGTACCTTCATTATCTAAAACAACTTCATTTATTTCCACCGAATGATTTTTCAAGTAATTATTCAACACTTCCTTTAGCTTTATACAATCATTGCATGTAGTTATGCTATAAAGTATTATGCTTTCCTTTTCTTCCTTAGCTAATTCTAGTGACTCATCTAATGTAATTTCTGTTATGGAGCCTGGGCTATTATCCCTGATATATTTGTCACATCCAATAAGACTAAATATTAATAAAAAAACTATTATAATACCAGTAAATTTTTTCATAAAAATCCTCCCAATATGTATTATTACAACCAACTTAATCTCACGTTGATTACACCATTTACCTATCAACATAATAACAAGTAAATTTTAAATAATGGAAAATGACTATTAGCCATTTTCCATTATTTTTATTTTTTAATTTCTATTTTCTTTTCTTTTTAAACATTCCAAATCCTAAGGCTGCTGTAAATACTCCTAGTATACCAACTGCTCCAGCTGGTGTTCCACCTGTATTTGGTAAGTTACCACCATTGCCTGGTTTATTTGGTTTATTTGGCTTATCTGGATTAACTGGTTTATTAGAACCTTCTACTAATCCTTCAATAGCAATATTCAACTCATCGTAAGCTTTATTTACTTCATCTTGAGTTGCATCCTCTCTAGACATTACTTCTTGAGCTGATTTTAATGAAGCCATAAGTGTTGACCAAGTTTCTGATGTATATTTATTACTATCAAGATTTAAAGCATTATTTATCAATCCGTTTAATAATTCTTTATTTACAACTTGATCTTCATCACCATCATCACCATCATTTCCACCATTATCTACCTCTACTAAGGCATCTATTGCTGCTAATAATTCAGAAGTTACTGCATCTACTTCCTCTTGTGTAGCATTTTCTTTTGCATGAACTGATATAGCTTCATCAAGTTTTGCTTTTAAGTTCTTAAATGATTCTGAAGTATAGTCATTTTCTTGGATACCTTGTCCTTTAACAATAGCTTCGTATAAACTTGACTTATCTGCTTCAACTTTATCATCTTCTCCATCATCAACTTCTTTTAAATTGTCTATAGCATTATTTAATGCAGCGATGGCAGCTTTTACTGATTCACTACTAGCATCATCATTACCCATAACTTCTTTAGCTATAGCTAACTTCTCTAATACTAACGCATAAGTTTCTTCAGTGTATTTGCTATTATCTAGAGCTTCTGCTTTATTTATAACTTCTTGTAATTCTGTTTTATCTACCTTCTTTTCTAATTTTGCATGTGCATTTAATAGCTTAGTATAAGCTTGTGCAACATCTCCAACTGTAGCATTCTCATTAGCAATTACTCCATTAGCTTCAATAAGTGCTAATTCTACATCTGACCAACTAGCTGAAGTAAAGTTGTTAGGATCTAAAGCATTAATAGTTTCTACTAATCTTATTAAATCAGTCTTATCTCCAGCAATAATTTCTAATCCCTTAATAGCTTTATTTAACCTATCTAAAGTAGTATCCACTTGCTCTTGAGTTGCCTCTTCATTAGCTAAAATTGATTCTGCTTCTGCTAATGCAGTTACAAATTCATCTCTTGCTTCTGGAATAGCAGCATTTAATTGCTCTTCTGTTATCTCCTTAGCTATATCTATAGCCCCTTGTAAAGCATCCTTGTTAACTCCTTCTTCTACTTCAACTTCTCTTCCATAGAATACTAACTCTGCAACACTTGCATATTTATTATTAGTATCACCTAAAGATTCTAAAGCAGTAAATCTAACATATTTTGCTTCTACTGAGTTAAACCTAATTGGATTATATCCTGTATTAGCTAATGCAGTTCCTTCTTTATTAGCCTCTAAATCTCCAACTCTGGCTTCTATCCAGTTTTCACCATCTAAGCTTGTTTCAATCATATACTTTGTAATATGACCATTTCTACTATTTTGTCTTGGTAAATAATCTATTTGGTCAAGGTTATAGGCCTTATCAAGTTCTAATGTTATAGAAACAGGTAATTTATCTGCTGATTGATATCCTGAATGCCATATAGATCCTTCATCACCATCTACCGCATTTTCTTTATAATCTGTATCTGCCTCACTAGTTGCATCTATAGCTTCTACATTTTCATAAGAAATCTTATCTTCTTTAACAGTTTCTCTTTCTTGTAATTTGTCTATTGCATCTCTTAGTGCAATAATCGCATCACTTACTTCTTTTTCAGTTGATTCTTCATTGTCTGCTACTTCTTCTGCAACTTTTACTTTTGCTATCAGAGCATCATAAGATTCCTTTGTATAGATTTCATTTAACTTCGTATGCTCTTTGGCATCATTTATAACTTCAACTAATAGAGTCTTATCTGCACCCTTACCTACAGTGATAGTCTTTTCTACTGTAAAGCTACCATCAGCTGTTGTTGCAGTTATCTTTGCAGTTCCAGATTGAAGTCCCATTAAGTAGTAGCCTACCTTATCTTCACTATCTAAACGAATTACCTTAACCACATCTTCATTATCTGAAGTTACTTTGTAGTATGGATTATTTGCATTGCTTGGTAATACATTTGCAGATATTGGAGTAATCTTGTTAAGATATAATTTTTCAACTGTATCTTCATCAAATTCAATTCCACTTACTTCTTGGCCAGTTTTTTGATAGAACTCAATTTCATTTATAGCTAAAGTATTCTTATCTTTATGGCTATCTAATGCAGTAACTACTATCTTATCAAACTTTTCTCCATTTAATTCAAAAACTGTTGTTGCAGTTTTAATATCAGATACTGTTCCTAAATCAGTAGCAACTTCACCTAAATATCCTACTGCTTTAACTTCCTTAAGCGCCGCTGTATTTATACTTCCGTTTGCATTCATACGGTTATAAATTGTAAAGTTATCTAATTCTTTAGCTTCATCAAACTTAAATGTCATTTCGAATGGAAGAGTTCCCTTATCTGCTTGATCAGCTGAGAATATCCACTTTAAGTCCATACGTGAACTATCATCACTGCTTGTAGTTCCATCGATAAGTTTATTTAATCCCATTCCAGCTTGTAATTGACTTTCCTCACCACTTACAGATATAGACTCACCTGAAATCTTAGTAACTGCTTCTCCTGCTTCTGGTAATGGAGCATCATTATCAGTTACTTTAGCTATAGCTAATTTAGAGTTCATCTTACTATCAACTATTAATCCATGAGTCAATTCCATATCCCATGTAGTATCAACCTTAGATTTTAAAGTTATTCTAGCAACAGAATCTGTTCCCTTAAGCTTCATACCATTACCAACATTAGTGAATACTGTATAAATATCTTGAGTTCCATCAGTATGAAGTCTAACCTTTGAAAGATTTTCCATAGTACTTGTTAATATAGTACTTGTTGGAGTACCAACCATTTCATACTTGCTTGAATCTAAAGGAATTGCAGCACTAAATGCATTAACATCAGATAATCCTGTACCTATAACATCAACAGTAAATGTTTCTCCTGCTTTTAATTCAGTCTTACTTGGTACTAACATAAGGTCTCCAGCCATTTGAGCATTTGACTCAACAACTCCACCTTTTAACTTACTAGCAACATAAGCTATATCATAAGCATCAATTACACCATTGTTATTTAAGTCTGCTGCTGAAACATATCCTGGCCAGTCAGCATCTACAGTTGTTAATCCAGTATAGTTTTGAAGGAATGTTAAATCTCCATCATCGATGTCTCCACTATTATTCCAGTCTCCAACTACCTTACCGTTAGTTCCATCTACCTTGTATGGTCTAAATTCTCTCATTGTTAAGAAGTTTCCTATAGACTCTTTAGTTATAATTTTAAAGTAACGTGCATTTATTGGTGTATCAAAGTTAATAGTCTTTACTTGTCCATCAGTAGCCCATGCCTCATTACCACTATCTGTTGCATTACTAAATACTTTAGTATAGTTAACTCCATCTGAACTTGAATATATTTCAGCTCTCTTTACAGATCCATTTCCATTTGCCCTAAATAATAAGTCTAACTTTTCAATTGAATAGGCTTTCTTCATATCTATTATAAATGGTTGATCTATAGCATTTCCTTTTGAGTGGAATTGAGAGTTATCATCTCCATCTAATGCTTTATATGGGTAGTCACTACTATATTGGCCACCTGTCCATAATGCTTCCATGTCACTTGGAACATTACGATATGGATCTAAAGCAGTTTTAGGTGATATCTTTTCACTCCATTGTGAATATCCATCCTTATTTACACTACGAACTCTATAGTTGTAAACTGTGTCATAATTTAAGTTTAAGTGAGTATATCCAGCTTCTGTAATATTACTAAATACTGTTCCATCGATTTCAACATCATATGAAGTAGCGTCTTCTACTTCATCCCATACTAATTTAATAGTATCTGGAGTTATACTATCTTCTGGTGCTGCAAAATTTGATGGCGCAGCTAAATTTTCATTTAATTCATTTTTATTAATATCCTGAGTATTAACAAAATCTTTAACTGTTAATTCAACTTCATTCTTAGTTACATCTGTCTTTTCAACCTTAACGTAAACCTTTGGAGTTGTAGCTATTTCAACCTTTGCAAATTCAGAACCTTCTGTTGCATATTTATTTAGGTTTGGTGATTCATCATAGAAGTACATATTGGTCCCTTTTTCATATTCTTCAATGGATTTTGCTTCTGTAAGCTTAACTTCACTTCCACCAACTTTAGTAGTAAGGCTTGATGGCTTTTCACTTACATTAACAACAAACTCAGTCTCTCTTTCTGCAACCATTCCCTCATAGTTTCCAGTTAATAATCCTGTCTTTATTGTAGCTGTACCCTTGCCTATCTTAGGCGCTGATGAAGTAACTAAAGTAGTTGCTGATTTATTTTCAAGATAATCTGTTGTTAAACCATCATCTTCATAAACTTCAAACTCTGTATCTCCACTTGGGTATACTTCATAGATACGCTTAGACTTATCAACTTCCTCAGGGGTATTGTTATCATTATTCATAGGAATAATGGCTCCATTCTTAACAAATAGAGGTAACTTCCATAAAGGTGCTTCATAGTTATTTAATACTCCACCACCTCTATATTGTTTTCCACTGAAGTAATCTATCCATACTTGCTCTTCATCTGGAAGATAAATATCATTTCTTATGTCGTTTCCATTTGCATCACTTGCAGTATTTTGATATATAGGAGCAACTAATAAATTAGGTCCCCACATATATTGATACTCTGTTGATGTACCATATGTGTATGCATTAGGATACTCAAGCATCATTGCTCTAATCATTGGAGTACCTTCATTAGTAGCCTCATTTCCAACACTATAGTTATATGGCATCATTGATGACTTCAATTTTAAATACATTCTATTTATTGAAGTATATGGCTCATTAAATGCATATGGATTCTTTGGATTACTTCCCCAACCATCCATATCTATTTGAACTGGAGTAAATGCTTTCCATTGGAAATCTCTAGTTTGAATTAAATTGTTTCCTCCAAATATACCATCCATATCTGAACCAACATTAGGCTGTCCTGATAATCCTGCTCCTATATAAGTTGGAATATGGAATCTTATATATTCCCATTGTCCACCATATTGGTCTCCTGACCAAATTGAAGCATAACGTTGAGTACCAGCCCATCCATCTAAAGATACAATAAATGGTCTTGCATTATCTTTTGAATTATTTATAATTCCTTCAGCTGCTTGTCTTACTGAGTTAAGTGCAAATGAATATCCTGCACCAACCCAAGCAACGTCTGTTTTAACTCCGTTAGTTCCAGCCACTCCAACTTCTTTATCTATATCACGCTCTAAGTAAACCTCTTGATTACCTGTTGGCTTTAATGTACTTTGAGTCCAAAGACCTGTTTGAATACCAAAACCTCTTGCATAATCAACAAAGCTTTTCAAATTATTTATATTTCCATCTATGCTATCTTCTCTACCGTATCCACATCCATAACCATCATTAGGTAAGAACCACCCTAAAGGCATATCGTTTTCAACGTGGCTATCAATTACTTTTACACCATCAACCATTAATGACTCTTGTCTATCAAACCCTGGTTTTTGTGTTTGAGATTCTTGTCCTGTTTCATCATTTATCCAGTCTCTTGAATAACAGTTAGCATGTCCTAAATAAAATCCATACTCTGGTAATAAAACTGGCTTACCAGTTAACTCTGTAAATTCATTAATTATATTAGTTGGGTTTTCACCTATAAAGTAGTATGCATCAAATCTCTTTTCTTGGTGCTTAGTTATTACTTTACCTTGCTCTGTTGAAGAAAAATCGTATGAACCTGGCTTAAATGTATGTCTCATTACACCATAACCAGCTGTTGAGAAATAAAATGGTGTTGGACTGGCAACCCCTCCATCTACCCAATTGTTTTCGTTTACAATATTTATAATTTTACCTCTGTGAGAGAATCTACCGTTTTGCATTCCTCCACCATAGAAGTATTCATCATCTGAAGCTTCTAAAGTTTGAATAGTCTCATTATTTTTATACTTTAAAGGTTCTGCTTCTTTCCAAATAGTTTTTCCAGTAGTCTTATTTACTAGTTCCATTTTACTAGTTTCTTTCTCTACCTTTAATTCAATATTTGCTGTTGATAGAACAATCTCAGCTCCATCTGTTACTACAGGAACTGTTTTTTCATATTTGTCCTCAGTTTTATCTATAATTTTAGTTATGTGATCTTTAGAGTTTGGTGTTGGATCTTCTTGGAAGTCACCTGTTGGATCCATGTATATACGAAACACACCATTTTCTAAAAATGATACTCTTAGCTTTTCACCTGTTGCCAAGTCAAAAGTAACCTTGTTTTCATCTTGGACGTAATTAACAATTCCTCCTATCTCGTTATAATAGTTTGCACTAGTTTCATCAACTAACTCTTCGTTCTGGCTAAGTATAGTCTCTGCCTGTGCTACTACCGCAGGACTTATGCTACTTGTAATTAACATTCCACTCAATAAAGCAGCTGTAATCTTAGCAGTAAGCATCCTTCTCTTCATTATAAATCCCCCCTAGAAATACCCTATATAAATAGGAAATATAATAAGTTTCATACTAGTACATTTTCGGCTGCGAACTTTCTTGTATATTCTGTATATTTTGTAACATTTTTACAAAACTTATATTCATATTATATTGTCTATTTTTTTTTAATACAATATTATATTTTAATTTAAACTAAAAGTATAAAATGTTTGTTAAAATATATAACCTATTGATTAATAACTATAATTACAACATTTATCCTTAATTTTTTACCTTATGTTTAATAATACTTCATTTACAACGAATGAAAATACACATAATATTTCTGATTAATGATTTACTTATTATTAATATTGTTAAAAATGTACAAATATTTTATTTAAAAGTACAAACTAATTAATATACTTTTAAAGTATTATTTTCTATTGTGCAAAATCTATAAATATATATCTTGCTTAATTGCTGCAACATAAATTTGAATAAAAAAACTCTTTAAAAACATACCAAATAAAATTGATAATGCCTTAAAGAGTAATAATCCATATCTACACTAATTTAAATCATCTTTTCTAATCTTTCGATATCTACATGTCAACTAGATGCTATCTCTCTCAACTAGGTGATATGGTAACTTTTCCTTTTTATTCATATTTTTTGATGATGCTATTCCATCCCTTAACATACCTAATAATATGTTTGCTGCCTCAACTCCTGCTGTTTTGTAATGGTAATGTACCGTGGTTAATCTTGGTTCTATTAATCTTGCTATCTTAGAATTACCTATACTTATAACAGCAACATCTTCAGGTATTCTATATTTATTTTCTTTAAGATATTCAATAGCTCCAGTTGCTATATTATCAGTAACAGCAAATATACACTTAGGCTTATTTTTCCCTTCCATCAGTTCTTTCGCAAGAGCATACCCACTCTCTACACTAAAGTCTCCTATTTTAATTAACTCTTTATTTATCACTATTCCATGTTCATTTAACTCATCTAGGAATCCTCGTTTTCTTTCGTAACCAACTGATATATCTTCCTCATATACTCCTATAAAACCTATATCTTTATACCCTTTTTTAATTATGTAATTAACAACACTTCTTGCTGCATTGTAATCATCATTATAAACTGACGGATATTCTTCTATATTTTGAGCTACTACAACAATTGGAACATTTATTTCATCCATAACCTTTAAATGTTCTTCCGTTACTTTTGTTGCCATAAAAATAACTCCATCAACATTGTTATTCTTAAACATTTTTAGATACTCTATTTCCTTATCTATAGAAAGATTAGTATTAGCAATTAGCATATCATATCCGTTAGCATTTAATTCATCAGAGATACCTTCAACAACCCTTGGAGCAGTTTCAGTACTTATTTTAGGAACGATAACTCCAATTAAATTTGTCTTCTTAGTTCTCATGCTCTGTGCTTGTCTTTGAGGCCTGAATCCAGTTTCCTTGATAGCTCTTTCAATTTTTTCAACAGCAGTTTCACTAACATACCCATCATTAAAATACCTAGATACTGTTGACTTAGATACCCCTGCTATTTTGGCAAATTCTATTATCGTCATAATTACCACCTAAATCTCTTTAATATACTTATATAATAAAGAAAATATTAAAATAAGGCAATGAGATTTATATCCCACCACCTTATTTCTTAAAACACTTATTTAATATTAAAATTTGCCAGGTTATTATACTTATAGACTATAGTCTCATATGGTCTAAGTGCTAGTTTATTA
>OGIX01000606.1_pt1 | contig 23220 bp, 21 predicted proteins | sample 1571901 | NCBI WGS metagenome assembly OGIX01 (sample SAMEA2582102, study PRJEB24529) | metagenome | biome: Human gut stool | place: China | collected 2011
GATTTTATGATGGATTAATATTCCACAGAGTAATACCAGGATTTATGATTCAAGGTGGATGCCCAGAAGGTATGGGAATCGGAGGACCTGGATACTCAATAAAAGGAGAGTTCTCTAGAAATGGATTTAAGAATGATTTAAAACATACAAAAGGAGTTCTTTCAATGGCAAGAGCTATGAGTCCAGACTCAGCAGGAAGCCAATTCTTTATTATGGTTGAAGATGCTCCACATCTTGATGGACAATATGCTTCATTCGGTAAGGTTATAGAAGGAATGGATATAGCTGATAAAATAGTTTCAACTAAAACAGATTACAATGATAAGCCATACGAAGATCAAGTTATGAAGAAAGTAACTGTTGATACATTTGGTGAAAAGTTTGAAGAACCAGCAATAATAGAGTAATCTAAATTGGGGGATTGAGATGTTAGATAATAATAAATGTATTTTAGTTTATGGTCTAACTAAGGATGAGATACAGTGGTTAAATGATCTTAATTATAAGGTTATCAACATATCACCAGATATGTGTGAGATGACTGTAAAAGAGGTACTTGAAGGGTTAAGATTTGAGATTATTAATAATAATCCTATAAAGGAAAAAGCAATAATTTATAATAACTTTCCGGAGAGTGAATTAAGAGAAGCTATAGCATTAACTAGAACTAAAATAAAAGGTGGAGTTTTAGCTATGGTAACGCCAAACTCTATTAATTGGACTTTTAATTATTTAATAAACCATTTAATAGAAGAGCGAGAATGGCATTTAAGAAATAGAAAGGAATAAATCAAATGAGTAGAGTTGGGCAAAGAATTAAAGAAGCAAGATTAAAGTCTGGTATGTCTCAAAAAGTACTAGCTAAAAAGTTAGGAGTTGCTGAAAAATATATAAATGATGTTGAGCTTGGTAGAAAAGTAGTTCAAGAATCATTTATAGGTAAAGCAGCTAAAATATTAAATACAGACTTAAATGATATAAACATGGTAGTTACTGATGAAGCTCTTATGGAAGAAAGAAAGACATTAGAAGTAAATAAGAGGCCTAAAAAGGTTGAAACATCAGAGGTTTGGAATGATGCTTTTGCTTCTGTATTAAAGAGTGTACCTGTTTTTGATTATAGTTTAAATAGTATTAAGGGTAAAAAAGAATTACCAGTTCACTCAAATAAGGTAGAAGGTTTTCCACAGGATAAGGTTTTATATATAGAAGTTCAGGACAATGACATGTCTGGGTTTAGAATGGTTAAGGGCGATTTAGCTTTTGCACATTTAGTAAAGGAACCTAGCAATAATGGAATTTTCCTTCTGGATTACAAAGGTGAAAGAATTATAAGACAATTAAAAAGCTTAGGTAATTCCAAGTATCTATTAGTTAGTAATGGGGGAGCCTTACTTACAGAAACTGTTACAGTAAAAGACTTCGAAGTGGTAGCTAAATTAGAGAGAATAGAAATTAATTTATAAAAGATGCTGAAAAGCATCTTTTTTTATTGCAATAAATACAACGTTTTATTAATAAACATATACTAGTACTAGATTATAGAAATTTTTTGGGGTGATAATCATAGTAAATAATGAATATAGACAAGATTTCATAGGAGCATTAAAAAATTTACCAGCACAAGTTCTTAGTAAATTAAACATATCAACTACGTATTTGAATCAAACAAGTAACAATTTAATAGAGGTTGTTATTATTTCTGGGGAAAGTGTGGATAAAATTAGACAAACTGTGGATAACTTGGGAGGTACTTATGAAGATCTAGGGTATAGCTTCGGTTTGGTGAAAATACCTGTGGATAAAGTTGTGGATTTATCTCTTGATCCACAAATTCAATATATTGAATTACCAAAGAGTCTTTATATAACAGATTCTCAAGCAAATAGAGCTTCATGCGTGCAAACAGCACAAGGAGCATATAACTTGTTAGGAGAAGGAATACTAGTTGGCTTTATAGATACTGGAATAGATTATACGCACCCTGCATTTATGAATGACGATGGAACTACAAGGATAGAGTATATATATGATTTAGATGGAGACGGAAAGATATATAATAAGACAATAATAAATGAAGCATTAGCTTCAGACAATCCATTATCTATAGTACCTTCTAATGACATTGTAGGCCATGGAACTCATGTCGCTGGAATAGCTTGTGCAGGAGGAAGAATAGATCAAAAGTATTATGGGGTCGCGCCTAAAAGTTCAATTGCAATGGTAAAGGTAACAAGAACTCGATTTTCATTAAGTACTCTAATAATGAGAGGATTAAAATTTCTTGTTGATAGATCAAAAGAACTACAGATGCCATTGGTAGTTAATATTAGTTTGAGTACTAATGATGGGGCGCATAATGGAAGTAGTCTTTTAGAGCAGTATATCCAAACTGTATCCAGTCTAGAGAAAATAACTATAGTTATTGCAGGTGGTAATGAGGGGGAGGCGGCTCATCACATTGGAGGAAAGATAACTTCAGAAAATAAAATAGATTTTAATGTAGCTAGAGATGAAACTATAGTTTCTATAAATTTATATAAGTCGGTTTTACCTCAATTGACTTTAGAGGTGATATCTCCAGATGGAAAAACTAGTGGAATAATTGATGTAGTTGAAGGATTTAATAGTGGAGTTGTGGGATCAACTCGGTATGATATATATAATACTGGGCCTAAACCATTTGATATAAGTGGTGAGATAGGGATAGTATTACAGGGATTAAGAGGATTCATTACAAGTGGACAATGGACAATTGTTTTAAGAAGAGTAAATGATTATGAAGGAACTTTTGATATGTGGCTACCTATATCTGAAGGATTAAATATAAGCACAAAGTTTTTAAATCCTACGATATATAATACCTTAGGTATTCCTGCTACAGTTAGAAATGTGATATCAGTAGGAAGCTATAATTTTTTAACAAATACTATTTCACCATTTAGTGGAAGAGGAAGATTATATAATGGTGGAGAGATAAAACCAGATGTTGTAGCACCAGGAGAGAATATAGAATCAGCTATACCAAATAGGAGTTTTGGACCTAAGACTGGAACTTCAATGGCTACACCTAATGTAACAGGAATATGTGCACTGATGACAGAATGGGGAACTGTTAAGAAAAATGATCCATATCTCTATGGAGAAAGGTTAAGATATTATTTACTGTTAGGAGCTAAGAGAAGAAGACGGGATGTACTTTATCCTGACCCATCTTGGGGATATGGTGAAGTATGTGCATATGATAGTTTGAGTTTAGTAACGGAAGTTATTAATAGCTTAGTTAGAAATAAGAGTGATAGTGAAGAGGCCATTAGACAGCAAGACAATATATCAAATAATCCTAGTATTGCTTCGACTCAGAATAGTAATACTGGAAGTAATAATACAAATACAATTAATAATAAAACCAATATAGGAACTGATAGTGTAGCACCTTCGACTACTGGTGGTACAGATGATCATATTTTTATATTGGTTGAGACACCGACAGAAGAAGCTTTTAAAAAAGCGTTACAAATAAGTGGTGTTATAGGGGTATTAATATCAGAAACATTTGGAATATTAATAACACCAGAAAGTGAAATTGATAATATTGAAAGTTTAGGACTGAAAGTAGTTGATGTTGAAACAAATACAATATTGACATTAAGTCAAATAACACCATTATCAGCTGCTAAGATAGATACAATAAGAGAGAATCCATATTTAAGATTAAATGGAAGAGGAGTGCTGGTAGGAATATTAGATACTGGTATTGATTATTTAAATGAAGAGTTTATGAGAGAAGACGATACATCGAGGATATTCAGAATATGGGACCAAACGATACAAGGGGATAAATATATAAATGATTTAAATTATGGAATAGAATACACAGAGGAACAAATAACTGAAGCTATTAAGTTAAAGAAAAGCGGAGGAAATCCATATTCACTAGTGGGTACTACAGATACGATTGGTCACGGAACTGCAATGGCTAGTATTATAGGTGCACGTGGAATAAATCCGGATTTGAAAGGTGCGGCTCCTGATTGTGAATTTGTTATAGTAAAATTAGTTACAGCAAATAAATCTGAGTTGGCAAGAGCATATGTAGATTCAAATGTACCTAGCTATACACCGTGGAGTATATTACTTGGAATAAGATATATTGGAGCGATTGCAAAGGCGACAAATAGACCTGTAGTTATATATATACCTTTAGGGACTAATATGGGCTCGCACACAGGTAATGGTGTTATAGAGACTAGTATTAATAATTATACTTCGAGAATTGGAACTGTTATAGTAACTCCAACAGGAAATCAAGGGAATACTGAAACTCATACAGAAGGAAAAATTGAAAAAACCGGGGATTATAAAGATATACAAATAAGAGTCGGTGCAAAGCAGAAAAGGTTACCTATAGAAATCTGGATAAATAAGCCTAATAGAGTTGTATTGTCTATAATATCTCCTTCAGGAGAAATAATTTCAGATTTGACATCAAAAAATACTAATAATGAGAAAATAAAGTTTACTTACGAAGGAACAGAGATGATTGTTAATTTTACAAATCCAGAACAAACTACAGGTGATGGATTAATATCTATAAAAGCATCAAATTTAAGAGAAGGTATTTGGAGATTTAGACTAACAGGAGAATATATAGTGAATGGAAATTATTATTCTTGGATTCCACAAAGAGAGCTATTAGATGAAACTACAAGATTTCTAACTCCTGTTGAAGATACTACTTTAACGTTGCCAAGTACGTCTAGAGGTGCTATATCTGTAGCATATTATAATCAAAATAATAATTCAGTAGTTGCTGAATCAGGAAGAGGATATACGAGAGATGGAATAATAAAGCCAGAGATTGCTGCAGGAGGTATTAATGCAGCAGTGACAAAGCCAGGTGGTGGAATGACAAGTATATCAGGTTCATCGGTTGCTGGAGCTGTTGTCTCAGGTGGGTGCACATTAATATTACAATGGGCAATTGTTGACGGAAATGATCCAACATTATATGCGAATCAGATACGAACTTATATAGTAAGTGGAGCTTCTAGTAGGGTGGGAGATGTGTATCCAAATAGAGATTGGGGATATGGTATGTTTGATTTAGAAAAAGTGTTTAATGTTATTAGAGATGTGTATTCTCCAAAGTTTGTTACTACCGAAAATAGATATGATGAATATAATATTGAAGATTTATTTGTAAGAAGACCTAAATAATCTAAATGTAGTAACTAATTAATATAAAAAATCATATTAATATTAATGGAGAAATATATTAAGGAGAATTTATGGCTGACAAGGGAAGATTAAAGATACAATGTTATGTAAACGACACTTATATTCCGGTAGATGGAACTAAAGCAATATTAAAGCCATCAAGTGGGCAAGAAGGGGAAAGTAAAGAGATTAATCTTGTTACAAACTCATCAGGAGAAACAGAAATAATTGAATTAGATGCTCCTCCATTTTCGTATTCTCAAGAGCCATCTAGACCAACGCCTTATAGTTTATATGATTTAAGAATTGAAAGACCAGGATTCCAAGATTTATTGATAAATGGAGTTCAAATTTTTTCTCAATCATTAGCAATTCAACCATGCAATTTAATTAAGAGCAGTAACACAAGAAATTCAAGAGCAGATGTTATAAATATCGCTCCTAATACCTTAAATGGTAATTACCCAGCTAAGATACCTGAAGAGGTAGATAAGCCATTACCACCACCAACAAGTGGAGTTGTACTACCAAAGCCTGTAGTTCCAGAGTTTATAACAGTACATGCAGGCAGTCCTAATAATGATTCAGCACCTAATTACAAAGTACCTTATAAAGACTATATTAAAAATGTAGCTTCATGTGAAATTTATTCAACTTGGCCAGAAAGCACCATAAGGGCTAATATTTATGCGATAATATCCTTTACTCTTAATAGAATATACACGGAGTGGTATAGAGGAAAAGGAAAAAATTATGACATAACAAATTCAACTGCTTATGATCATGCATTTAATTATGGAAGAAATTTATATGATAGCATAAGTGTAATAGTTGATGACATATTTTCAAGTTATATTAGGAGATTTGGAAGAAAACAACCTTTATTAACTCAATATTGTGATGGTAAGAACGTTCAATGTCCTGGATGGATGACCCAATGGGGAAGCAAATATCTTGGAGATCAAGGAAAGGCACCATACGATATATTAACTCATTTTTATGGAAATGACATAGAGCTTGTAACAGCAGAAGTTGTTGAAGGGTCACCTAAATCATACCCAGGATATGATTTAACAGTAGGATCAAGTGGGCCAGAAGTTCAAACTATACAAGAGCAATTAAATAGAATAGCTCAAAATTATCCACTTATCCCAAAGGTTGCTGTAGATGGAGTTTTTGGTAATTCAACTAGTGAATCAGTAAAAGTATTCCAAAGTGTATTCAATTTACCTCAGACTGGAGTAGTGGATTATGCAACATGGTACAAGATATCAGATGTATATGTTGGAGTAACAAGAATTGCAGAATTAAGAGGATCAGTTAAGAAGACATTTATACCACCAGTATCATTTGATATAATGAACAATAAGAATGTACCTACATTAACTTATTTTGATGATTGAAGTCAATTAAGAATGAAAGATGAAAAATGACAAATTAATGAATAAAATTAGCTTTACTGATTTTATTAAATATATTTTTAGAAACTGCTTATGCAGTTTCTACATTAATTTGTCATTATAAATTTATAGTTTAAAATTTATTAAGTTCTTTTTTATGTTTAATATAAAAATAAATACATTGAGATATAAATATTAAACTTAATATACCAAAAAGAGGATAAAGTGTAGATATTAAATTACTGAACCCTATTTGTGATATAGGTAATGCAAGAGCAAGCACTAAGAAAATTCCATGCTTAAACTTTATATTGAAAGTTTGTTCTAAGCTTTTACTTATAGAGTAAACATCAGAAACTTCTGTAGAGAACATTTCTAACCATATTATTAGTAGTAATACAGCTTGGATTATGTGACCGAATCTTTGGGCTACTAATAATAGAGGTATCTCATATTGATATATATATGGCTGATTAATAAATAATAATAAGTTAATTATGCAAGAAAGTAATGTCAAACCTAATGCTCCAAAAATAACTCCATAAACCATAATCTTGGATTTTTTTACTTCATTACTTAAAGGTACTAAAACGCCAGAACAACAAAGGATATTGTAGCCAGCATAAAGAATTGTAGATAAAACAACCCCGTTCTTCTGTGGTTCAATACTGGTTATAAATTCAAAGTTTAATGTGTCTTTAGCAAATAAGAAATAAAGTATAAATATTACTGTAATTGTAGTTATTAATGCTGGAACTATAAAAGAGTTTACTTCAATTAAGCCATTTGTATCTCTTAATAAAAAGATAGAAGCTATTGCGAGCATAATTAAAGTTCCGACAATTTTAGGTATACCAAAAAATTGATTAATTAAAGCACCACTGCCCGCTAAGATTATAGAGGCGCTAGAAAGTAAATAAACAGTTGTAATTATCCCTGTTATTTTTCCTAAGAGATTTGGACTAATTACTTTTAATACGTCAGTATAGGAGTTAAGTTTATAGGCGATTCCTATTTTACAAATAATAGAACCCATTATGACATAGAAAATACCACAAAATATTATTCCAAAGAAACTAGTTAGTCCATATGAAGTAAAAAATTGAGTTATTTCCTTACCAGAGGCGAGTCCAGCACCTACAATTGTTCCTATAAACACTACAGCTATCTGAAAAATTTTAGTTAAATCTTTTTTCAATTATATCCCCCCAATATATTCCTAATATAAAATATATAAGTTTTACAGTAGTTTTATTCTTTATTTATGAATAACATAAAGTTTTATAGAAAAAATAAAATTATATGACTAGTTTTAGAAAGAATAAAATTAAAGGTGGTTATTAAATTGAGAAGAAATAAATCACTAGTAGTAATTATAATGTTAATGATAACAATTTTACTTGGATGTTCACAAATAGAAAAAAAAGATGATGTAGCTATCAATTTATTTGATATGAAGAAAGCGGATGATATAGTGAAAGAATACTTGAACAATATCGTTTCAGGAGATTTAGAGAGTGCTAATAGCTTACTTTCTGAAGAATTATTAACTTCAAACAAGAACAGTGGGGAAGGTGTTTCAAAAATTATATCATTTAAACCAGACCAATCTATAGAAGGCAGTAATTATGCTTACTTTATTTATAATATTGTGCGAAGTTCAGACGTTGAGCCAAAAAGTGATCTAGAGAATATTACTTTTAAGATTAGAAAACAAAACAAGGAATATAAAATTGATGAAGTTAAATCAAAATCAGAAAAAGAGATTTATATAAAAGGTAGTGGATTACGTATTATTGGTGAGGAGGGTGGAAAAAGTAGCTTAGTTATTAATTTAAATACATTACCTCAAGATACATACTTAAGAGATAACAAAATAATGCTCTATAAAGATGTTGTTCCTAAAGATTCTTTTGGAAAGGTATGTTTAAGCTTTACTGGCAATAGGGTAGCTATAACAACAACTAATAATAAAGATTCTTATATTTGTATAGCTTATATAGATGAAGCTTTGATGTCTAGTGCTCAACCTGGTGGCGATGGTGGAAATTCAGAAGCAAGTTTAGGAACTGGAAATATTGACTCATTGGAAGATGTTTTAGAGAAACCTATTGCACAAAAGTTAGTCACAGTAGATTTGTTAAAGGGGAGTAAAGTAACAAAATTTATCTTTTCTCCAGAAGAAGACATATTACAAGTAAGTTATAACAATGAGTATAATAAGGAACGAATAAAATTATATAAAAGTGATGATGGCTCATTAATTCAAACAGAGCTAGATACGATGTTTCCACAAGATAAATATAATATTTCTAATGGAAAGTTTGAAGAAGATGTTTTTAAATTTAAAGTAACTGCTTCTGATGGTGAAGAAAATACTAATGGTAACTATATTTTGGATTTAAAAAACTTAGATATTAATAAGTTGTAATTGATAAACAAGTGTTTTAAAATAGTTTTAAAACATAAAAGTAGGAGTTACACATGAGAAAAGAATGGAATGGTAAAAGATATCATAGTTTAAATTATTTCCTAAGAAATAAATTTAATGAAAAAATATATAAAATATCATTAGATGGAGGATTTACTTGTCCTAATAGAGATGGAAAAGTAGCTAAAGGTGGATGTACTTTCTGTAGTGCTAGAGGTTCAGGAGATTATGCTGGTAGTAGAATATTATCTATAAATGAACAATTTAATGATAGAAAAAAAATGATGGAGAAAAAGTGGAAGGATGGGAAATATATTGCTTACTTCCAAGCATATACAAACACCTATGCTCCAGTAGAAGAACTGCGACAAAAGTATGAAGAAGCTATAAAACAAGAAAATGTAGTAGCATTATCTATAGCAACAAGACCTGATTGCTTAGATGATGATGTAGTAGATTTACTTGAAGAGATAAGTAAAAAAACTTATCTTTGGGTAGAGCTTGGGCTTCAAACTATAAATGATGAAAGCGCAAGAAACTTTAATAGAGGATATGACTTCAAAGTTTTTGAAGAAGGAATAAAGAAGCTTCAAGATAGAAATATTGAGGTTGTAGTACACACTATCTTTGGGCTACCAGGTGAAACTAAAGAGGATATGTTAAAGACCGTTGATTATGTAGCTCATTCAGGAGCGCAGGGAATAAAGTTCCATTTGCTTCATTTAATGAGCGGAACACAAATGGTTAAGCAATATGAAAGTGGAGAATTAAAATTATTAAGTCAGGAAGATTATATCGATTTAATATGTAAGGGTATAGCTATGATACCGCAAGATATGGTTGTACATAGATTAACTGGAGATGCACCAAGAGAAAGTTTAATTGGGCCAATGTGGAGTTTGAAAAAATGGGAAGTTTTAAATGCTATAGATAAAGCATTGGTTGATAATGATATTTATCAAGGAAAAAATTATATAGAAAAGTAAAAAAGTTTTATTTTTATAAAGAAAGAGTGCATAGCACTCTTTTTTAATTTAAAATAAAAATTAAAGGAACAAATTATGAAAATTAAAAGTCTAATTTTTGAAGGGAGCGGATGATGTGGAGGCTTCAGTGGAGACTCAAAATAACGATGTTATGAGTTTAGATGTAAAAAGAGCAAAGCGTGGAGATAAGGATGCCTTTTGTAATCTTATAAGAATAAATAAGATATCCATGTATAGGGTAGCAAAATCTATATTAAGTAAAGAAGAAGATGTGGAAGATGCTGTTTCAGAAGCTATATTAAAGGCATATAAGAATATAAAATCATTAAAAGATGAAAGTTTTTTTAAGACTTGGCTTATTAGAATAGTGATAAATGAGAGTAATACTCTTTATAAAAAAAGAAGCAGAGAAATATCAGTTGAAAATGAGCATTTCGTAAATCTACAAGTTAATGATAAATACAAAGATGTGACTTTATATAATGCTATAAATGCCTTAGATGATGATTTAAGGACGACAACTATATTATTTTATTTTGAGGATATGAAATATAAAGATATAGCAAAAGTCTTAGATATAAAAGAAGGAACTGTAAAGTCTAGGTTATCGAGAGCGAAGGAGAAATTATACAATATTTTAAAGGAGGAGCTTCATGGATAAATTTGATGAGTTTTTAAAGAAAAGAACTGAAGATGAAAATAAAGATTTTATTTTACCAGAATCTTTTAATTTAAAAATAGAAGAGACTTTAAGTAGTTTAGAAGATGATAAAAAAGATAAATGGTATATGAATAAAAAAATAGTATCTATGGTAGCTTGTTTTGCATTAGTATTTTTAGTTGGATTAAGATATTCTATTTTTGATAATAGATTAATTACGGATAAGAGTAGTAGCAACGAGATGGTTATGGATAATGCTCAAAGAAGAGGGATCAATGAATCAGAAACCTCTAATTATAGTAGTGAGCCAGAAATAGCTAATTATAGCTTAGAGGATAGTGCAAATGTAAATATTAATAAAGATGAAGTTAAAGGATTAACTATTAAATCATTATCTGGAGAGGCAAAGTTTAAGTTTGTTAATGAGGAAGAAGATATTGAAAAGATTATAGATTCTATTAATAATATATATAAATCAGAAGTGATAGATCAAGGTATATCAGAATGGGATTTCTTAATACAAACAAGTGGATCAATTAATCATACTATAGAGGTTAAGGGTAATTTAATAAATATAGATAATAGGTATTATGAAGCAGAAGAAGATGTTTCTAAAATTATAAAAGACGTTTATTCTAATTTAAATTATGAAGAAAAAGATATAAAGTATTGTAATGTCACGTATTAATATAATTAGATTATAAATAACACATTATCATGAGGTTTAATATGAAAAATAATAAGAGGATTATTTTTATAGCGCTTATAAGCTTAATGTTATGGGCAATTTTATTAAGATTTTTTTCAAATTTAACGGGAACGATTTGTTTAATTCGAGGTACTATAGGAATACCTTGCCCAGCTTGCGGAATAACTAGGGCAATAAAAAGCTTGATAAAATTAAATATTAAGGATGCACTATATTATAATCCTCTTTTTTTAATACCGTTTATTTTTATAGTAGTTTTAATATTTAAGAGAAAATATATAAAGGTAACAGCTACAATTTGTGCTATTACCTTCATTATTGTTTATATATTTAGAATGAGTTTATATTTTCCTAATACTGAACCTATGAAAATAAATGAAGATTCTATATTAATAAAATATTTAATTAATTAAACTACTTGGAAGATGAAGAACTTTAAGTAGTATGATTCATCTGAATTCCAAAGTATAGGATGATCTGAACTTTGAGTTCTAACTTCAATTTGTCTTAGAGTTTTTCTTGCATCATGAGCAGCTTCTAGTACTGTCTTTTTTAGTTGTTCTTCACTCATGTAATGAGAACAAGAGCAAGTAGCAAAATATCCGCCTGATTTAACCATTTTTAAGCCTCTAAGGTTAATTTCTTTATAACCTCTTATTGCAGCATTAACTGTATTTCTAGATTTAGTAAAGGCTGGTGGATCTAAGATAACAACGTCAAATTGTTTACCTTCTCTTGACCAATCTCCAAGAACATCAAAAGCATTATGACATTCAAATTTAACTGTATCTTGAAGGTTGTTAAGCTCTGCATTTCTTGTTGCACAATCAATAGCATGTTGAGAAACATCAATTCCTAATACTGATTTTGCACCAGCTATCCCAGCATTTAAGGCGAATGAACCTGTATGAGTAAAGCAATCTAAAACATCTCTACCTTTACATATTCTATGCATAGCTGCTCTGTTCTCTTTTTGATCTAAGAAGAAGCCTGTTTTTTGACCATTTTCTAAATCAACTATGTACTTAACACCATTTTCAATTATTTCTATATTAGTATCAAAAGGTTGGGTTAAGAAGCCTTTAGTTTGTTCTAGACCTTCTATTTCTCTAGTCTTTATATCACTTCTTTCGTAAACCCCTTTAGCATTATACTCTTCAACTAATATTTTAACTATTATATCTCTGTATTTATCCATGCCTAAGGTTGATATTTGAATTACAAAATAGTCACCAAATTTATCAACTGTTAATCCGGGTAAGAAATCAGCTTCACCAAATATAAATCGACAAGAAGAAGTATCTATTACAGTTTTTCTATAATCCCATGCTTGAGCAAATCTTTTTTTGAAAAACTCTTCGTTAATTTCTTCATTTATGCCTCTAGTCATTATTCTAATAGTAATTTTACTTTGATCATTTATATAACCTTTTCCTATAAAATAATTCTTATGATTATATACTTCAACTATATCTCCGTTTTCATATTCACCATCATATTCATTTATTTCATCTATATATATCCAAGGACGACCTTGTTCTGCTCTCTTATTTTTACCTTTATGTAAATAAAATTTACAATTCATTTGTAAACATCTCCTTTATGAAATAAGTCTTATAAGATTATAACATAAGTATTAATAAATCAATAATTAAAAGTCGCTTATTTAATATAAAGTCGCAAAAAACACTATAATATAACAAAATGGAATTAAACAAGCATATTTGATAACAGATTAAGAATAAAAATTAAAAAAAAATATTAAAAAAATATTAAAATCATAATTGACTTAATAAAATGATTATGGTAAAATTTTACCAATACCTATCAATGTAATAAAATGTAAACACAGTAAAATAATAAATTAAATGAGTATATTTATTAGTTAAGTAATATAATGCTTGCAATTGTAATTATATCTTGTAAGGGATTATATTTATTTATAAAAATACAAGAACTAAAAAGGGGGAAAAAAAATGAAGAAAAAGCTTATTTCAGCATTAGCTGTTGGTTTAAGTTGTATTATGCTACTTGGGGGATGTGGAAACGGCAATAATGCAGACACATCAGACAATGGAAACAGCAATGATACTCAAGCACAAGAATCAACAGGAGAAATATCTGATGCAACAGAAGGATATATTCCAGGATATGATCCTTCAAAGAACGTGCCAGCTGCATTAAATAGAAAGGATACATTAGTAATCGGTGTTGAAGCTCCAGATGAAGTTTTCAATCCACTATATGCAGAATCAGCATATGACGTATATGTTGTTGAGTCAATGTTCGATGGAATGGTAGGAGTAGACGAAGGTGGTATGGCAATTCCAAACCTAGCAGACTGGACAGTATCAGAAGATGGTCTTACTTACACATTCACATTAAAAGATGATCTTAAATTCTGGGATGGTTCACCATTAACAACTGCAGACGTTGAGTTTACTTACACAATTATGTGTGATGGAACTTATGATGGTCCTTCAGACCCAGTAAATAGCACTAAGATTAAAGGTGCTAAAGCTTACCAAGAAGGTACAGCTACTTCAATAGAAGGAATAAAAGTTATAGATGAAAAGACAATAGAATTTACTTTAGAAGAAGTAAATGCTGATGCTATATATGATTTAAGCGCTGGAATAATTTCTAAAGCTCATTACGGAGCAGAATATACTCAAGGAAATCTTGATTATATAAAGAAATTCCACAAAGATCCATTAGGAGCTGGACAATACAAATTTGTTAGCAGTTCAGCTGGACAAGAAGTTGTTTTAGAAGCCAATGAAAATTACTTCTTAGGTGCTCCACAAATAAAGAACGTTATTTATAAAGTAACTTCTGCAGACACTAGAATGCAAATGTTACAAAGTGGTGAAGTCGATATGGATATGGCTACAGTTAACGAAGATAACGTTAATTCTTTAAAAGAAGCTGGATTCTTAGATTTACACATATTCCCAACAAATGGTTATGGATATATCGGTATGAATATTTCAAATCCTAAATTCTCAGATCCTAAAGTTAGACAAGCTTTAACTTATGGATTAAACAGAGCAGAAGTTGTTGAAGCTAGCTTTAGTGGCGGATTTGCAGATGTTATTAATACACCTCAATCTAAGGTTTCATGGTCTTATACAGAACCAACTAACAAATATGAGTTTGACTTAGAAAAAGCTAAACAATTATTAGATGAAGCTGGTTGGGTAGTTGGATCTGACGGTATAAGAGAAAAAGATGGTGTTAAGTTTGAAATTAAATTTACAGCTTCTACTCCAAATGAAGTTAACGAAGCTATCATTCCTATAGCTCAACAAAACTATGCTGAATTAGGAATTAAATTTGAAGCAGAACAAATGGACTTTAATGCAGTTAGAGAAAAAGTTAACAACGGAAATGCTGAAATGTTCTTCATGGCTTGGGGATTAACTCCATCACCAGACCCATACGGAACTTTAGGAACAACTGGGGCTCAAAATAAGACATTCTACTCTAATGCAAAAGTTGATGAATTATGTAAGGCTGGATTACAAGAAACAGACCAAACTAAGAGAAAAGAAATTTATGCAGAGTTATGGCAAACATTAAATGAAGATCTTCCATACATCTTCTTATATCAAAGAAGAGATATGTGGGCTGTAAACTCAAGAGTAAAAGGATTTGAAAACCAAATCACTCCATACAAGAAATTTACAGCAAGTCTTTATAAGTTAACATTAGAATAAAAAAATATAATATGCTCAGCTAGGTATGGCTGAGCATATTTGTCCAAAAACACAATTTGTAAAAAGGAGGTAAAAAGATGTTTACATACATTACAAGAAGACTTCTTCAAATGATTCCAGTAGTATTAGGTGCTTCATTATTAATATTTGTTGTAATATCAATGGCTCCTGGAGATTATGTTGATACAAATTCCAACGCCAATATGACAGAAGAGAAGAAGCAAGAATTAAGAGAATTAATGGGACTAGATAAGCCAATCCCAGTAAGATATGTAAATTGGATGGGAAAAGCTTTAAAAGGAGAATTAGGAGACTCTTTAAAGTTTAAACAACCAGTAGTACAAGTTATAAACACTTATATGTGGAACTCATTTTATTTATCAATAGCAGCATTTGTAGCGAGTATATTAATTGCTGTACCAATAGGAATAGTATCGGCAACGAAACAATACTCTCTTATAGATGGATTTTTCACGGTTATAGCACTCATAGGTATATCCTTACCGGCGTTTTTCTTAGGGCTATTACTAATTAAAATATTAGCTTTTGATACAGGCTGGTTCCCGGTTAGTGGAATGACCACAACAGGAATGGGAGCAAGCGGATTCGCATATGTAAAGGACGTAGTTTATCATATGTTCTTACCGTTTTTAGTATTAACATTAATCCAAATAGGATCTTTAATGAGATATACAAGAACTAGTATGTTAGAAGTTATAAGACAAGATTATATTAGAACAGCAAGGGCAAAGGGATTAAAAGAATCAGTAGTAATTTATAAGCATGCACTTAGAAATGCTTTAATTCCTATTGTAACTATTTTAGGAATGTCATTACCTGGACTTTTCGGTGGGGCACTTATGACGGAAAAAATATTTGCTTGGCCTGGAATAGGTAAAGTAGCTTATGACTGTTTAGTAGCAAGAGATTATCCTTTCTTAATAGCGTTTAATATGTTCTTAGCTATTTTAATGCTAGTAGGAAACTTAATTGCGGACGTATCTTATGCTCTAGTAGATCCAAGAGTTAGACTAAAGTAAAGGAGGAAACAGGATGAATACAGAACCACAAGTAGTTACAAAAACTCCTAAAGTTAAAAAAGAAAAAATACAATCTCCTGGGAGAGTAGTTTTAAATAGATTATTAAAAAATAAATTAGCTATGGTTGGGTTAGGGATAATAATATTTATGTTCTTATTTTGCTTTGTAGGACCACTTTTATCACCACATTCACCAGATACTATGAACTTTGCTATGAAAAAGCAACCACCAAGCTCAACTTATTGGTTTGGAACAGACCTTTTAGGTAGAGATATCATGGTTAGACTTATGTATGCAGGAAGAGTTTCATTAATGGTTGGACTTATTGCTGTATCAATAGAAGTTGTTATCGGAGGAATCGTAGGTGCTGTAGCTGGATTCTATGGAGGATGGGTAGATTCTGTATTAATGAGAATAGTTGATATTTTCCTAAGCGTACCATTCTTACCTATGATGATTACATTAGGAGCGATGCTTTCAGACTTAGATGTTAGTCCAGATAAAAGAATAATATTTGTTATGATTATAATCGGGGTTTTATCTTGGCCTAGTATAGCTCGTCTTGTAAGAGGACAAATTCTTTCTTTAAGAGAGCAAGAATTTATGCAAGCTGCAGAAGCAGTTGGTTTGAGAGATAGTAGAAAGATATTTAGACATTTATTACCTAATACTATACCTTCAATTATAGTATCAGCAACATTAGGTATTGGTGGAGCTATAATGACAGAATCTGCATTAAGTTACCTTGGAATGGGTGTTACACCACCAGCAGCTTCTTGGGGAAATATGATTCAAGCGGTAAATAACTTTATAGATTTAATGCAAAGACCTTGGCTTTGGGTACCGCCTGGAACTTGTATCTTCTTAACAGTTATGGCAATTAACTTGTTAGGAGATGGACTAAGAGATGCTCTTGATCCAAAACTAAAGAAATAAGGGGGGCTCTGATATGGAAAATTTAGCACAATTTGAAGAATTGCTAGAATTTAAAAATTTAAGAACTTATTTTCATACTGAAGCTGGATTAGTTAAGGCTGTTAATGATGTAAGTTTTAAGATAAAAAGTGGAGAAGTAGTTGGCGTAGTTGGAGAATCTGGATGCGGTAAAAGTGTTACAGCTATGAGTCTTATGAGATTAGTATCTTCACCAGGTAAAATTGAAGGTGGGGAAATAATTTTTGAAGGTAAAAATCTTTTAGAATTACCAGAAGGTGAAATGAGATCAATTCGTGGAAATGATATAGCTATGATATTCCAAGAGCCAATGACATCTTTAAATCCTGTATTTACAGTTGGTAAGCAAATAATGGAAGCAGTAATGCTACATAGAAAAGTTAATAAAAAAGAGGCAAGAAAAGTTGCTGTAGAAATGATAGATTTAGTAGGTATTCCAGATGCAGAAAGAGTTGTTGATAGATATCCTCATGAACTAAGTGGTGGTATGAGACAAAGAATTATGATAGCTATGGCATTATCATGTAACCCTAAGCTATTAATAGCAGATGAACCTACAACAGCGTTAGACGTAACTATTCAAGCTCAAATTTTAGACCTTATGAGAGGAATAAAAGATAAGCTTAATACATCTATTATGCTTATAACACATGATCTTGGGGTTGTTGCAGAAATGGCTGATTATGTAGTTGTAATGTATGCTGGTAAAGTAATAGAAGAAGGACCTGTAGATGTAATATTTAAAAATCCATCTCACCCATATACTGTAGGATTACTTAAATCAAAGCCTATATTAAACCAAGTTCAAGATAGACTTTACTCAATTCCAGGACAAGTTCCAAGTCCTATTAATATGCCAGATAATTGTTACTTTAGTGGTAGATGTGAGTACTGCTTCGATAAATGTAAAGAAGGACAACCTACATTGAAATTAATAGAACCAGGACATAAAGTTTCTTGCTGGAAGTATGAGGAGGTATAGGGATGAATGAAACAATTTTAAAAGTTGAAGGACTAAAGAAATACTTCCCTATAAAAGGTGGAGTTTTTCAAACTACAATTGGTAATGTTAAGGCAGTAGATGGAGTATCATTTGAAATAAAAAAAGGTGAAACTTTAGGATTAGTTGGTGAGTCTGGTTGTGGGAAAAGCACAACAGGTAGAACTATTCTTAGGTTATTAGAAAAAACTGAAGGTTCAGTTATATATAAAGGTACAGATATTCATGAATTAAAGAAAAAAGAGTTAAGAAATCTTAGAACAGATATGCAAATAGTTTTCCAAGATCCATATTCTTCTCTTAATCCAAGAATGTCAATTGGAGAAATAATTAGTGAAGCTGTTATTCATCATGGAATAGTTAGCAAAAAAGATGCTAGAGACTTAACTTTGGAAACAATGAGAATATGTGGATTATCAGATTACCAAATAGATAGATACCCTCATGAATTTTCAGGTGGACAAAGACAAAGAATTGGTATTGCAAGAGCACTTATTTTAAATCCATCATTTATAGTTGCTGATGAACCTGTATCAGCGCTAGATGTATCTATTCAGGCACAAATAATAAATCTTTTATCTGATTTACAAGAAAAAAGAGATTTAACTTATTTATTTATATCACATGACTTAAGCGTTGTTGAGCATTTAAGTACAAAGGTTGGAGTAATGTATTTAGGATCTATGGTTGAGCTTGCAGATAAAGCTGAAATATACAAGAATCCTATACACCCATATACAAAGGCATTATTCTCAGCTATTCCAATACCAGATCCAACACGTAGAAGAGATAGAATAATACTAACAGGGGACATTCCAAGTCCATCAAATCCACCAACAGGATGTAAGTTCCATACTAGATGTCCATATGCAACTGCAAGATGTAGTGAAGAAGAGCCACAATATAAGAATGTAGGTAGCAATCACTTTGTAGCATGTCATTTAGTTTAACGGTAACTAAGGAGGAAGCAATATGTTCAGATTTGATCACAGAAAAGATGAACAGAGAAGAAGAGAAAAAGAATTACTAAAAGAAGTAAAAATGACAGAAAAACCTAAATTTAAGGATTTAGTTGCAATTATGTTTGCACAGTACCTTATAATTTTACCAGTTGCATTTATAGGAATAATAGTATTTGCTTTAGCAATAAAATTATTATTAAAATATTGGGGAAGTTAAAATTATATGAGTAAAAAATATAGCCCATAAGATTATTAATTGTAACAATTAATAATCTTATGGGCTTATTAAGTACCTAGCTAAAGTTCACTGCCGATAGACTAATTTTGTGAGTAGGTGTTTTAGAAATAGACTATAGGTTTTGATGCAGGACAAAGGTTATTTGAGCACATAAGTATTCATAGAATTAAATATATATATTTATAAGAAATACTATATAATATAGACAGGCTGTAAATTTAATAGAGGTGAAAAAATGAACTACGTTTATATTTTAAGATGTAATGATGATAGTTTATATACTGGATGGACAAATAACCTAGAAAAAAGGTTAAAAACACATTTAGCAGGAAAAGGGGCAAAATATACAAAAGCTAGATTGCCTGTGGAGCTTGTTTATTATGAAGAATTTGAAGATAAGATAGAAGCAATGAAAAGAGAATATAAGATTAAGCAGTTAAGTAGAAAAGAAAAATTAAAATTAGTACATATAGAAGATATAGATAAATAGCCATTCATAGAGTGTAAAATACTTTTGACATAGAAAAAAATATAGAGTTGAATTGTTGTAAAATTTTATCCTTAGCTAAGAAAATATAGCTAAGGATATTTTTACGTTTAAAACCTGTAATAAACTTAAGACATAAATTATTTCCCGGGAAAATTCCACTCAGAATAAAATTCTTCTAAGAAGTTTTCCATAAACTTATGTCTTTTTTCAGCTATTTCTTTAGCTGTATTTGTATTCATTAAATCCTTTAGCTTTAATAGTTTCTCATAAAAGTGATTTACAGTATGATTTTCTGCATTTTTAACTTGTTCTAATGAAGTAAACTCTATTGGGTTAATAGAGGGATCATATATTTGTCGTCCTTTACTTCCACCATAAGCAAAGGTTCTAGCGATTCCTATAGCGCCAATTGCATCTAATCTGTCGGAGTCTTGAATCACTTTACCTTCAATAGAATTTTGAGTAGAATCAACTACACCACCTTTAAATGACATGGTTTTAATAATAGATATAATTTTATTTATATCATTTTTAGGGACACTTATAGAAGCTAAAAAGTTTTCTGTAGTAGTTGTATTAGTATCAGTATCATTCGAGAACTTCCAATCATCAATATCGTGTAGTAATGAGGTCATTTCAACTATAAAAAGGTCTGCATTTTCTTTTTCAGCGATAAATTTAGATAAGTTATAAACCCTTTCTATATGAAACCAATCATGGCCACTACCTTCTCCATATAGCTTTTCTTTTACGAAGTCTTTAGTTTTTTCTATCATTAAATTTTTATCCATAAATGACTCCTTCAAATTTTATTTATTATTATTTTATTATACATAACATTTAATAAAGCTAGTAGTTATATTATAATAAGAACATAAGATTCGAAAGTGAAAAGGATGATTTTATGAATTTAATTACATTAGAAAATATAACTAAAAGTTATTCTGAAAAGATATTAGTAGATAATATATCATTAGGAATAAATGAAGGAGAGAAAATAGGTATCATAGGAGTAAATGGTACTGGTAAATCAACTTTCTTGAAAATAATAGCTGGTATGGAAGAGCCGGATTCAGGAACTGTAACTAAAGGAAATAGAGTGAGAATAGAATATCTTTCTCAAAGCCCAGATTATGATGAGAATGCAACAGTTATTGAGCAAGTATTTAGAGGGAACTCTGATGAGATGAGTCTTTTAAGAGATTATGAAGAAGTATTAGAAGAGATAAATAAGAATCCTTCTAATGAGGAATTGAATAGTAAGTTAATAAAACTTCAAGGTAAGATAGATGCTTTAAATCTTTGGGGATTGGAAAGTGAAGCAAAAGTAGTATTAACTAAGCTTGGAATAAATGATTTTGAAGCAAAGGTAAGTACTCTTTCTGGAGGACAAAAGAAGAGAGTAATGTTAGCGGCAGCATTAATAACTCCTAGTGAATTATTGATTCTAGATGAGCCTACTAACCATTTAGATAATGAAACTATAAATTGGTTAGAGGAATATTTAAACAGTAGAAAAGGATCTTTATTAATGATAACTCATGATAGATACTTCTTAGATAGAGTTACTAATAGGATTCTAGAATTAGATCAAGGAAGATTATTCAGTTATGAAGGAAACTATTCTGTTTTCTTAGAAAAGAAAATGGAAAGAATGGAAATGGAACAGGCATCAGAAGAGAAAAGACAAAACCTTATAAGAAAAGAGCTTGCTTGGGTTAGAAGGGGAGCTAAGGCTAGAACAACTAAGCAAAAAGCAAGGTTAGATAGATTTGATGAACTTGTAAATAGAAAGGTTTATGATCAGGATGAAAATGTTGAGATTTCAGTTATGGGAAGTAGACTTGGTAAAAAGATAATTGAAATCGAAAATATATCTAAAGGTTTTGGCGAGAAGCAATTAATAAAAGATTTTAGATATATTGTAACTAGACAAGATAGAATAGGTATTGTTGGTGAAAATGGAGTAGGAAAATCTACATTAATTAAAATGTTAGAAGAAAAAATTATGCCTGATAGTGGGGAGATAATAAAAGGTGAAACTGTTAGAATAGCTTGTTTCTCTCAAGATGATGAGCATATGAATCCAGATATGAGAGCTATTGAATATATTAAAGAAGTAGCAGAATATTTACAAACAGCTACAGGAGAAAGAATAACAGCTTCTCAAATGTGTGAAAAGTTCTTATTTGATGGTACTCTACAATGGACTCCAATTGGAAAGTTATCAGGAGGAGAAAGAAGAAGACTTCACTTGTTAAGAGTACTTATGGATTCACCTAATGTACTTTTACTAGATGAGCCTACAAATGATTTAGATATAGAAACTCTAAAGAGATTAGAAGATTATCTTGATGACTTTGGAGGAGTAGTTATAACTGTATCACATGATAGATATTTCTTAGATAGAATATGTAATAAGATTTTTGCATATGAGGGTAATGGAGATATAAGAATATATACAGGGAATTATAGTGATTATTTATTAACTAAAGAATATGAGGAAGCTATAAATAAACAAGAAAAGTCTACAGAAAAGCCAAAAGATTTAACGGAGAAAAAAGAGAGAGTTAAAGAGAAAAAACTAAAATTTACGTATAAAGAAGAAAGAGAATTTGAAACAATCGATGAAGATATAGAAAACTTAGAAAATAAAATATCTGAAATAGACATATTAATGGATAAAAACTCTAGAGATTTTGGAAAACTTCAAGAACTGATGAAAGAAAAAGAGGAGACTGAAGCTGAATTAGAACATAAATATGAAAGATGGGAATATTTAAATGATTTAGCCCAAAAGATAGAGGAACAAAAAGGTAATAAATAGCCAGTATAAATAAAAGAAAACGACAAATACTATTAATGTAGCAAGGATGAGTACACATAACTTAATACCTATGTTACTGTAGATGAACTAGTAATATTTTATATTGCTAGTTCATTTTAAGTATAAAAAAATGTCCTGCAATATAGGTTGCAGGACATTCTACATATGTGGGGATATGTATATCAAAGTTGATGTTAATTACTATTTAAATGTTCATCGATTAAAGATTGAATCTTGTCTTTACATCTAAAGCCTTTACAGCCACCATTACAAGCACCAGTTACCCTAGAAACATCTTCTACAGTGTGAGCACCATTAGAAATAACTTCTTTAATTGTAGCTCTAGAAACAGCTTTACATACACAAACTTTAGTTATTTTATCAAGGATTTCTTGATTTAAATTATTGTTTTCCATAGTGTATTCACTCCTAAATATTAAGAACTATTTATTAGAAAACTAATATATAATCTATGATTTAATTATAATAAGTAAAATAACAAAAGTCAATATTAAATAATAATTATTATTAGTTAAATTTTCTACTAAGTTTTTTGTTATTATTTATTTTTTGCTATTATAA
>OGIX01000609.1_pt1 | contig 23170 bp, 19 predicted proteins | sample 1571901 | NCBI WGS metagenome assembly OGIX01 (sample SAMEA2582102, study PRJEB24529) | metagenome | biome: Human gut stool | place: China | collected 2011
AGACTGTAAATCTGCTGTCTTTCGACTTCGGTGGTTCGAATCCATCACCACCCACCTCTAATAGTTCAACGCGGAAATAGCTCAGTTGATAGAGCACTAGCCTTCCAAGCTGGGGGTCGCGGGTTTGAGCCCCGTTTTCCGCTCTAAGTTTTGCTGTAATAGCTCAGTGGTAGAGCACTTCCTTGGTAAGGAAGAGGTCCTGAGTTCAACTCTCAGTTACAGCTCTGCCGTCGTCCGGTTTTGTTAAGATGGACTGATAGGAAAAACAAGATTTAATTAGAAATTCATTTATATAAATAAACAAAGTAAAGCTATGGCTAAAGAGACATTCCAGCGTACCAAGCCGCATGTTAACATTGGTACTATTGGTCACGTAGACCACGGTAAGACAACTTTGACTGCTGCCATTTCTAAGGTTCTCTCTGAGAAGGGTTATGGTAATCAGGAAATCAAGTCTTTCGATCAGATCGACAACGCTCCTGAGGAGAAAGAGCGTGGTATTACCATCAACTCCGCTCACATTGAATATGAAACTGCCAACCGTCACTACGCTCACGTAGACTGCCCGGGACACGCTGACTATGTGAAGAACATGGTTACTGGTGCTGCTCAGATGGATGGTGCTATTCTCGTTGTAGCTGCTACCGATGGTCCGATGCCTCAGACACGTGAGCACGTTCTGCTCGCTCGTCAGGTGAATGTTCCTCGCTTGGTGGTATTCTTGAACAAGTGCGATATGGTTGAGGATGAAGAAATGCTCGAACTCGTTGAAATGGAAGTTCGTGAAATCCTCGAACAGTACGACTTTGAAGAAGATACTCCTATCATCCGTGGTTCTGCCCTTGGTGCTTTGAATGGCGTTGATAAGTGGGTGGAGAAAGTTGTTGAACTGATGGATACGGTTGACAACTGGATTCAGGAGCCTGAGCGTGAAATCGACAAGCCTTTCTTGATGCCTGTTGAGGATGTGTTCTCTATCACTGGTCGTGGTACTGTTGCTACCGGTCGTATTGAGACTGGTCGTGTTAAGGTAGGCGATGAAGTTGAACTCCTCGGTCTTGGTGAAGACAAGAAGTCGGTTGTTACCGGTGTTGAGATGTTCCGTAAGATTCTTGACGAAGGTGAGGCTGGCGATAACGTAGGTCTGCTCCTCCGCGGTATCGATAAGAATGAGATTAAGCGCGGTATGGTGCTTTGCCATCCGGGTCAGGTTAAGCCTCACAAGAAGTTCAAGGCTTCTATCTATGTACTGAAGAAAGAGGAGGGCGGTCGTCATACTCCGTTCGGTAACAAGTATCGTCCCCAGTTCTATCTCCGCACTATGGACTGCACCGGTGAAATCACTCTTCCCGAAGGTGTTGAGATGGTGATGCCTGGTGATAACGTAGAGATCACTGTAGACTTGATCTACGCTGTAGCTCTGAACGTTGGTCTGCGTTTCGCTATCCGCGAAGGTGGCCGTACGGTGGGTTCTGGTCAGATCACTGAGATTCTTGACGATTAATTCAAAGGCGTCGGTTATCCGATAAACCTTAAGAAAATACATAGAAGTTCCCGCTGCCGCGGTTGCGGGAACTTTCCTACGGGTTTAGCTCAGTCGGTAGAGCACTGGTCTCCAAAACCAGGTGTCGGGGGTTCGAGCCCTCCAACCCGTGCGAAATAAAGATAGTATGAATAAGATAGTAAATTATTGCAAGGCTTGTTATGACGAGCTTGCTCATAAGACTACTTGGCCGACACTACCCGAACTTACTCACAGTGCAGTGGTTGTATTATCTGCTTCCCTGATCATTGCCGTTGTGGTGTTCTTGATGGATTCTGTGTTTGGCTGGATAATGGGTAATGTTTATCCAGGTTAATTCGTAATACGGAAATGGCAGAAACTACAAATCAATGGTATGTGCTGAAGGCCGTTAGCGGAAAAGAAGCTAAGGTGAAAGAATACATCGAGGCTGAGATGAAGCACAATGAATTACTTGCATCACATGTTTCCCAGATATTGATTCCTATGGAGAAGCATGCGTCTTTGCGTAATGGTAAGCGTGTTATCAAGGAGAAAGTTTCCCTTCCTGGCTATCTTTTTGTGGAAGCAAATCTTAAGGGAGGTGATATTGCCTCTATGCTGAGATTCGTACCCAATGTGTTGGGATTTCTTGGCGGTTTGGACAATCCGTCGCCCGTCCCCCAGTCGGAAATCAACCGTATGCTTGGGACAGCCGAAGATACGGAGCTTGAGGAAAATCTGGATATTCCATTTGTTGTGGATGAGACAGTGAAAGTGACCGATGGTCCGTTTAGTGGTTTCAGTGGCGTGATTGAAGAGGTCAATGCAGAAAAGCATAAATTGAAAGTGATGGTCAAGATATTCGGGCGTAAGACGCCTTTGGAACTTGGCTATATGCAAGTGGAAAAAGAAGGATAAGTTCATATTGTTACGGTGGGCTTATCCGATGGCTTTGGAGAAGCTTCCATTCTTCAAGCTGATATATTAAATCAATAAATTATTAACAAAGAAATGGCTAAAGAAGTTGCTGGATTAATCAAATTACAGATTAAAGGTGGCGCTGCGAATCCTTCTCCTCCAGTAGGACCTGCACTTGGTTCTAAGGGTATCAATATCATGGGATTCTGCAAGGAATTCAACGCCCGCACCCAGGATAAGGCAGGTAAAGTTTTACCGGTCGTTATCACATACTACACCGACAAGTCATTCGATTTCGTTATCAAGACTCCTCCTGCAGCAGTACAGTTGAAAGAGGCAGCCAAGGTAAAGAGTGGTTCAGGTCAGCCTAATCGTCAGAAAGTGGGTAGCGTAACTTGGGAACAGGTTCGCGCCATAGCTGAAGACAAGATGAACGACCTCAACTGCTTTACTGTGGAATCAGCCATGAGACTTGTTGCCGGTACAGCTCGAAGCATGGGTATCACTGTAAAGGGGGACTTCCCTGATAAATAAACAATAAACTTCAATTTAAAAAATGAGTAAACTGACAAAAAATCAAAAATCAGTAGCTGAGAAGGTTGAAGCAGGGAAGGCCTATACATTGAAAGAAGCCGCAGAGCTGGTAAAGGAGATTACGACTACTAAGTTCGATGCTTCGGTAGATATCGATGTACGTCTCGGTGTTGACCCGCGTAAAGCTAATCAGATGGTGCGTGGTGTTGTATCACTTCCTAACGGAACCGGTAAGGTGACACGCGTGCTCGCTCTCTGTACACCCGATCAGGAAGAAGCTGCCAAGGCAGCCGGTGCTGATTATGTTGGTCTTGATGAGTATATTGAGAAGATCAAGGGTGGATGGACTGATATTGATGTTATCATCACCATGCCTTCTTGTATGGGTAAGGTGGGCCCCCTCGGCCGTGTTCTCGGCCCCCGTGGCTTGATGCCTAACCCCAAGAGTGGTACGGTTACCATGGACGTTGCTAAGGCTGTTCAGGAGGTAAAGCAGGGTAAGATTGACTTTAAGGTTGACAAGGCAGGTATTATCCATACATCAATCGGTAAGATCAATATGTCTGCCGATCAAATTTATGGTAATGCAAAGGAATTCATTGCAACTGTCATTAAGCTGAAGCCTGCTGCTGCTAAAGGTACATATCTGAAGAGTATCTTTATTTCAAGCACTATGAGTAAGGGTATCAAGATTGATCCGAAATCAGTTGAATAACTCTAAAAGTTTTGTAAAATGAAAAAAGAAGTAAAAGATACGATCATTTCAGAACTTGGCCGGAAGATATCCGAATATCCTCATTTCTATCTGGTTGACATTACCGGATTGAATGCGGAGGCTACGAGTAATCTTCGTCGCAAGTGCTTCAAGAAGGAAATCAAGATGGTTGTTGTGAAGAATACGCTTCTTCACAAGGCTTTCGAGGCCTCTGACGTTGATTTCGAACCTTTGTACGATTGTCTGGTGGGGAGTACGGCAGTGATGTTTTCCAACATTGCCAACGACCCAGCAAAGTTGCTGAATGAATACAAAAAGGAAGGTATTCCTTCACTCAAGGCTGCATACGCTGAGGAAAGCTTCTATGTGGGAGCCGACAAACTTGATGAGCTTGCAGCACTCAAGAGCAAGAACGAAGTTATTGCAGAGATTGTTGCTTTGCTGCAGTCTCCGACCAAGAACGTTGTTTCTGCTCTCCAGTCAGGCGCGAACACTATCCATGGTGTGCTGAAGACATTAGGCGAGCGTGCTGAATAAACCTATAATGTCACATCAAACAAAAGTATAAATAAAATTAAATTTAGAATAAAAATGGCAGACGTAAAAGCTATTGCAGAAGAATTAGTAAATCTTACTGTTAAGGAAGTTAATGAGTTGGCAACAGTCCTGAAGGACGAGTATGGTATTGAGCCTGCTGCTGCAGCTGTTGCTGTAGCTGCCGGTCCTGCTGCTGGCGGTGCAGCCGCTGCTGAGGAGAAGTCTTCTTTCGACGTTGTTCTCGCTGAGGTTGGTGCAACAAAGCTTCAGGTTGTGAAGGCTGTTAAGGAAGCTTGCGGTCTCGGCTTGAAGGAAGCTAAGGATCTCGTAGACGGTGCTCCTTCTACCATTAAGGAAGGCGTTGCCAAGGACGAGGCTGAAAACCTGAAGAAGGTGATCGAAGAAGCCGGTGCCAAGGTAGAGCTGAAGTAAGCTGATTCATTAGTGAAAAAGATTGGTGAGCGGGTGAACTATTCACTCTTCAGCGATCTTTTTCGCTGCTCTTGAAGAATATGGTTAGGATTTGCCCAGTCGGTGAGTCCTAACCTTTTTGTGTCTTTCATATCAATTAGAACAACAACACCGTTTAATTTCTTCTAATGTCAAAAGTTGTAGATAACAGAGTAAATTTTGCCAGCGTGCATAATCCGTATCCGTATCCGGATTTTCTCGATGTGCAGTTAAAGTCCTTTAAAGACTTCTTGCAGTTGGATACTCCACCTGAAGAACGCAAGAATGACGGATTGTATAAGGTGTTCGCAGAGAACTTCCCTATCACCGATACGCGTAATAATTTCGTTCTTGAGTTCCTGGATTACTATATCGATCCACCGCGTTATACCATTGATGAGTGTCTTGAGCGCGGGCTGACGTATAGCGTACCCTTGAAGGCTAAGATGAAGCTGTATTGTACGGATCCGGATCATGAGGATTTTGGCACATTCATTCAAGATGTATTCTTGGGCACGATACCTTACATGACTTCGAACGGCACATTTGTTATCAATGGAGCCGAACGCGTTGTCGTAGCCCAGTTGCACCGTTCGCCGGGTGTATTCTTCGGGCAGGGCGTCCATGCCAACGGTACTGTTCTTTATTCTGCACGTATCATCCCGTTTAAGGGAAGTTGGATAGAGTTTGCTACTGACATCAACAACGTGATGTACGCCTACATCGACCGTAAGAAGAAATTGCCCGTGACCACATTGCTTCGTGCCATCGGGTATGAGAACGATAAGGACATTCTTCAAATTTTTGACCTTGCGGAGGAAGTGAAGGTCAACAAAAAGAACATGAAAGCTGCCATCGGGCGCAAGTTGGCAGCCCGTGTGTTGAAGAGCTGGAATGAGGATTTTGTGGATGAAGATACCGGCGAGGTTGTTTCCATTGAGCGTAACGAGGTGATTATGGAGCGTGAGACCGAGCTCACGGAGGATAATATCGAAGAAATCCTTGAGAGCGGAACGTCCACAGTTCTTATTCATAAGGATGAGGAGGGAGCCAACCGCTTCTCCATCATTTTCAATACATTGGCAAAAGATCCCAGTAACTCCGAAAAGGAAGCTGTGAACTATATTTATCGCCAGTTGCGTAATGCTGATCCTGCTGATGATGCCAGTGCACGCGAGGTGTTCCAAAATCTGTTTTTCTCGGACAAGCGTTATGACTTGGGAGAAGTGGGACGCTATCGCATCAACAAGAAATTGGGACTCGATACCGATATGGATGTTCGTGTCTTGACCAAAGATGACATTATTGAGATTATCAAATATCTGATTCAGCTGATTAACTCCAATGCTACTGTAGATGATATCGACCATTTGAGTAATCGCCGTGTCCGCACGGTAGGCGAACAGCTGGCCAATCAGTTCTCCATCGGTCTGGCCCGTATGAGTCGTACTATTCGTGAACGTATGAACGTTCGTGACAACGAGGTGTTTACACCAACTGATCTGATCAATGCCAAGACCATTTCGAGTGTAATCAATTCGTTCTTTGGTACCAACCCGTTGAGCCAGTTCATGGATCAGACCAATCCGCTTGCAGAGGTCACCCACAAGCGTCGCCTCTCAGCTCTTGGCCCCGGTGGTCTTTCACGTGAGCGTGCCGGTTTTGAGGTGCGTGACGTACATTACACCCACTATGGTCGTTTGTGTCCTATCGAGAGTCCGGAAGGCCCTAACATCGGTCTGATTTCCTCGCTTTGCGTGTATGCGACCATTAACGAACTTGGCTTCATTGAGACTCCTTACCGCAAGGTCGTGGACGGCAAGGTGGATCTTGACAACGATCATGTTGTTTATATTACAGCCGAGGAAGAAGAAAATCACATTATCGGTCAGGGTAATGCTCCTTTGAACGAAGACGGCTCGTTTATCCGTGATGTCGTTAAGTGTCGTCAAGATGCTGATTTCCCAGTGGTTCCGCCTGCCGAAGTGGACATGATGGATGTTGCCCCCCAGCAGATTGCTTCAGTCTCTGCCGGTCTGATTCCTTTCTTGGAGCATGACGATGGTCACCGCGCACTGATGGGATGTAACATGATGCGCCAGGCCGTTCCTTTGCTTCACAACGACGCCCCCATCGTAGGCACCGGTTTGGAGAAGCAGGTATGTGAGGACTCTCGTACGATGATTACGGCTGAAGGCGATGGCGTTATCGAGTATGTTGATGCCACTACCATCCGCATTCTTTATGACCGTTCTGAAGATGAGGAGTTTGTTAGTTTTGAACCGGCATTGAAAGAATATCGTATTCCGAAGTTCCGGCGCACCAACCAAAATATGACCATCGACCTCCGACCTATCTGTAGCAAGGGAGAACGGGTGAAGGCTGGTGATATCCTTACCGAAGGTTATGCCACGGAGAATGGAGAGATTGCTTTGGGTCGGAATCTTCTGGTTGCTTATATTCCTTGGAAAGGATATAACTATGAGGATGCCGTTGTCATTTCTGAACGCATCGTACGCGATGATGTGTTGACTTCTGTCCATGTAGACGAATATTCTCTTGATGTCCGTGAGACAAAACGCGGCGTGGAAGAATTCACAAGCGACATTCCTAATGTCAGCGAGGAAGCTACAAAGGATTTGGACGACAATGGTATTATCCGTGTCGGTGCCCGTGTCGAGCCCGGAGACATTATGATCGGTAAGATTTCGCCGAAGGGTGAGAGCGATCCTTCTCCGGAAGAAAAACTGCTTCGTGCCATCTTCGGTGACAAGGCCGGTGATGTGAAGGATTCTTCACTGAAAGCCAACCCGTCGTTGAGCGGTGTCGTAATAGACAAGAAGCTTTTCTCCCGCGCCATCAAAAACCGGGAGTCCAAAAAACAGGATAAGATTATCCTTGCCAAGATTGATGAGGAGTATGAGGCCAAGAACAACGACCTGAAGGATATTCTCGTTGACAAGTTGTTGACCCTGACAGAGGGAATGGTTTCTGAAGGTGTGAAAGACTATACCGGTGCAGAAATCATCACTAAGGGTTCCAAGTTTACGACTGCTGCGTTGAAGAATCTTGAATATGATGGCATTCAGTCTAATGATTGGACGAAGGATGCTCATGCCAATGGCCTGATTCAAAAGCTCATCATGAATTATATCCGCAAGTACAAGCAGCTTGATGCTGAAATGAAGCGTCGCAAGTTCGCCATTACCATTGGCGACGAGCTGCCTTCCGGTATTCTTCAGATGGCTAAGGTCTATATAGCCAAAAAGCGTAAGATTCAGGTGGGTGATAAACTTGCCGGTCGTCACGGTAACAAGGGTATCGTGTCGAAGGTGGTGCGCATGGAAGACATGCCGTTCCTTGAGGACGGTCGTCCCGTTGACTTGGTGTTGAACCCGATGGGTGTGCCTTCTCGTATGAACCTTGGTCAGATATTTGAGGCTATTCTTGGTGCTGCCGGAAAGAAATTGGGAGTGAAGTTTGCCACACCAATTTTCGACGGTGCCAAACTTGCCGACCTTCAAGAGTGGACAGACAAGGCCGGACTTCCCCGCCTGTGCTCCACCCATCTTTATGATGGTGAGACCGGTGAGCAGTTTGACCAGCCCGCAACGGTGGGTATCACTTACTTTTTGAAGCTTGGCCACATGGTGGAAGACAAGATGCACGCCCGTTCCATTGGCCCGTACAGCTTGATCACTCAACAGCCCCTCGGTGGTAAAGCCCAGTTTGGTGGTCAGCGTTTCGGTGAGATGGAAGTTTGGGCTCTTGAGGCCTTTGGTGCCAGCCATGTACTTCAGGAAATCCTTACCATCAAGAGTGACGATGTGGTCGGCCGCAGCAAGGCTTACGAAGCTATCGTCAAGGGCGACACCATGCCTACTCCGGGCATTCCTGAGTCTCTCAATGTGTTGCTTCACGAACTTCGCGGTCTCGGCCTGAGCATCAAACTCGATTAATTCAGAACTCCCTAAAACAAAAAAGTAAAAATGGCTTTTAAGAAAGATACAAAGGTTAAGAATAATTTCACGAAGATTACCATCGGTCTTGCTTCTCCCGAAGAGATTCTGGAAAATTCGTTTGGTGAGGTAACCAAGCCTGAAACCATCAATTATCGTACATATAAGCCTGAGCGCGACGGTCTGTTCTGCGAGCGTATCTTTGGTCCCACCAAAGACTACGAATGTGCTTGCGGCAAATATAAGCGCATCCGTTATAAGGGCATTGTCTGCGATCGTTGTGGTGTGGAAGTAACCGAGAAGAAGGTGCGTCGTGAGCGTTCCGGCCATATTGAACTGGTCGTTCCCGTTGCACATATTTGGTATTTCCGTTCGTTGCCCAATAAGATTGGTTATCTTTTGGGCATGCCCACCAAAAAGCTCGATGCAGTTGTCTACTATGAAAGATATGTAGTCATCAAGCCCGGTGCAATGGCCGACCGTAAGGATGCTGAAGGAATGGAGATGAACGGTTCTCACAAGTTTGACCTTCTCTCTGAAGACGAATATTTCAACATCATCGACAATTTGGTTGATCCCAACAACGACCGTCTCGACGATTCGGACCCCAACAAGTTTGTTGCCAAGATGGGTGCCGAGGCAATCTATGATTTATTGATGGATCTTGACCTCGATTCACTCTCTTACGAACTGCGCGACCGTGCCAGCAATGATTCTGCACAGCAGCGCAAGACCGAGGCTCTGAAGCGTCTGCAAGTGGTAGAGGCCTTCCGTGCCAGCAAGGAAGTGAACCGTCCGGAATGGATGATTATGAAAATCATTCCGGTCATTCCCCCCGAATTGCGCCCGTTGGTGCCGTTGGATGGTGGTCGTTTTGCAACCTCCGACCTCAACGATCTCTATCGTCGGGTGATTATCCGTAACAACCGTTTGAAGCGTCTGGTTGAAATCAAGGCTCCTGAAGTGATTCTCCGCAACGAGAAGCGTATGTTACAGGAAGCTGTCGACAGCCTGTTCGATAACTCCCGTAAGTCTTCTGCCGTGAAGAGTGAGAGCAACCGCCCGTTGAAGTCGCTTTCCGATTCTTTGAAAGGAAAGGCCGGCCGTTTCCGCCAGAACCTCTTGGGTAAGCGTGTCGACTATTCCGCCCGTTCGGTTATCGTTGTAGGTCCGGAGTTGAAGATGGGCGAATGCGGACTGCCGAAACTGATGGCAGCCGAACTCTACAAGCCGTTCATTATCCGCAAACTCATTGAGCGCGGAATCGTGAAGACCGTCAAGAGTGCCAAGAAGATTGTTGATCGTCGCGAACCGGTCATCTGGGACATTCTTGAGAATGTGATGAAAGGTCATCCCGTTCTCTTGAACCGTGCCCCCACACTTCACCGTTTGGGTATTCAGGCATTCCAACCCAAGCTGATCGAGGGTAAGGCCATTCAGTTGCACCCACTTGCTTGTACGGCGTTCAATGCCGACTTCGACGGTGACCAGATGGCTGTCCATCTCCCCTTGAGCAATGAAGCTGTGCTTGAAGCCCAGATATTGATGCTCCAGAGCCACAACATCCTTAATCCGGCCAATGGCGCGCCTATCACCGTTCCTTCACAGGACATGGTGCTTGGTCTCTATTATATCACTAAAATCCGTCCGGGAGCTAAAGGTGAAGGCCTCTCTTTCTATGGCCCTGAGGAAGCTATCATCGCTTACAACGAAGGGCGTTGCGACCTTCATGCACTGGTGAAAGTCGTTGTTGATGACCTTGTCGACGGCCGGCTCCAGAAGCGTATGGTTGAAACCTCTGTCGGCCGTGTCATTGTCAACGGCATCATTCCCGAAGAAGTGGGGTTCTTCAATGACATCATTTCCAAGAAGACCCTGCGTGGTATCATTGCCGATGTGATCAAGGCTGTGGGGATGGCCCGTGCCTGCGAGTTCCTCGACGGCATCAAGAACCTTGGTTACCGTATGTCCTATGTGGCTGGTCTTTCCTTCAACCTCGACGATATCATCGTTCCGCCCGAGAAAGAGGCCATCGTCGCCAAGGGTAACAAAGAGGTAGAAGAAATCACCAATAACTATAATATGGGTTTCATCACCGATAACGAACGTTACAACCAGGTTATCGATACATGGACTCATGTCAACAATGAGCTTGGCGACATCCTGATGAAGGAAATGACCGAAGCCGACCAAGGATTCAATGCCGTTTACATGATGCTCGATTCCGGTGCCCGTGGTTCTAAGGATCAGATCAAGCAGCTTTCCGGTATGCGTGGTCTGATGGCTAAACCACAGAAGGCCGGTGCCGAAGGCCGTGTGACGATTGAGAACCCGATTCTCTCCAACTTTAAGGAAGGCATGTCGGTGCTTGAATACTTCATCTCTTCCCACGGTGCCCGTAAGGGTCTTGCCGATACGGCCATGAAGACTGCCGATGCCGGTTATCTGACGCGTCGTTTGGTCGATGTGTCTCACGATGTGATCATTACCGAAGAGGATTGCGGTACGCTTCGCGGTCTTGAGTGCCGTGCATTGAAGAATGGCGATGAGGTGATTTCCACCCTTTATGAGCGTATTCTCGGTCGTGTTTCCGTACACGACATTATTCATCCTACTACCGGTGAACTGATTGTTTCTGCAGGTGAGGAGATCACCGAGGACAAGGCACGCATCATTGAGGATTCACCTCTTGAAATGGTCGAGATTCGTTCTGTGCTCACGTGTGAAAGTAAGAAAGGCGTTTGCATGAAGTGCTACGGCCGTAACCTTGCTACAGCCCGCATGGTGCAGCTCGGCGAAGCTGTCGGTGTCATTGCGGCGCAAGCTATCGGTGAACCGGGCACACAGCTCACCCTGCGTACTTTCCACGCCGGTGGTGTCGCCGGTAATGCCGCAGCCAATGCCAGCATCGTGGCCAAGAACAACTCCAAGATTGAGTTTGACGAACTCCGCACAGTGCCTTTCATTGAGGAAGGTGAAAATGGCGATGTCAACTGCCAGATGGTGGTGAGTCGTTTGGCCGAGATTCGTTTCGTTGATCCTAACACCAACATCGTGCTCAGTACACTCAATGTGCCATATGGTTCTACACTCTACAAGACTCAGAATGATGTGGTCAAGAAAGGTGATTTGATTGCCCGTTGGGATCCGTTCAATGCGGTTATCGTCTCAGAGTATGCAGGTAAGCTGAAGTTCAACGATGTCATTCGTGACAAGACCTACCATGCCGAGACTGACGAAACGACCGGTTTGACCGAGAAAATCATCACCGACTCCAAAGACCGTTCGCTCGTGCCTACCTGCAATGTCATTGATGCCGATGGTGAAGTTGTGGGTACTTACAACTTCCCCGTAGGCGGTCACGTGGTTGTGGAAGACGGCCAGACTATCAAGTCTGGTGAGACGCTGGTCAAGATTCCTCGTGCCGTGGGTGGTGCCGGTGATATCACCGGTGGTCTGCCTCGTGTGACGGAACTCTTCGAGGCTCGCAATCCTTCCAACCCCGCTGTTGTTTCCGAAATCGACGGTGAAGTGACAATGGGTAAGGTGAAGCGCGGCAACCGTGAGATTATCGTTACTTCCAAAACCGGTGACCAGAAAAAGTATCTTGTGTCTCTGTCCAAGCAGATTCTTGTGCAGGAACACGATGCTGTGCGTGCCGGCACACCGTTGTCCGACGGTGTCACCACTCCCGGTGACATCCTCGCCATCAAGGGCCCGACAGCCGTTCAGGAATATATCGTGAACGAGGTGCAGGATGTTTATCGTCTGCAAGGTGTGAAGATCAATGACAAGCACTTCGAAATCATTGTTCGTCAGATGATGCGCAAGGTGCAGATCAATGATCCGGGTGACACGACATTCCTTGAGCAGGAACTCGTTGACAAGCTCGACTTCTCGGAAGAGAACGACCGCATTTGGGGCAAGAAAGTGGTCACCGATGCCGGTGACTCCGATGTGCTCAAGGCCGGTCAGATTGTCACCGCCCGCAAGTTGCGTGATGAGAATTCCAGCCTGAAGCGTCGTGACCTCCGTCCCGTTCAGGTGCGCGACGCCGTTGCCGCCACCTCCACGCAGGTGTTGCAGGGTATCACCCGTGCCGCTCTCGGAACGAAGAGCTTCATGAGTGCTGCATCCTTCCAGGAAACCACCAAGGTGCTCAACGAGGCTGCCATCCGCGGCAAGTCCGACCGTCTCGAAGGTATGAAGGAGAACGTGATTTGCGGTCCCCTGATTCCTGCCGGTACCGGTCTTCGCCAGTGGGAGAAGCTCATTGTAGGCTCCAAGGAAGAATACGAACGCATGGAAGCCAATAAGAAAAATGTTCTTGACTTCGCCGATGAAGTGGTAAACGAATAATCGTTTCCACTACATTGATAAGCAATATAAAAATGTCGCAAGCCGATGAAAAGGCCTGCGACATTTTTTGTTATACCTCGTGGAGCAATCGTTTGTCAGCGAGTCAACTCCGTCTGAGCTGCCGCATGGCGGGCTTTGGAGTGTCGCTTGTGGGTTTAGATATTGCCGCTTGTAGGCTTTGGAGGGATTAGGGCAACAGGAAGATTTTGTAGTCTTTCACGCCTCCCGGAGCCCCTTGCTCGGCACGTGGCAGATAGTCAATGCCCGTTAAGGTTTGCTCCGAACCGAGGTCTATTACCAGCAGATGAGGGTAGGGGCTCCCTTTCATCGTGCTCCAATAGGTGCTCTCCTGCAAGTCAAAAGTCTTGTCAGCTGTCCGGTTTTCCTGTTCGGCATTTTCGCTGTCGGCATATTTGGCTGTCCACGGTTCGCGCGACAACCGTTGGCCCTTGTTGTCGAGTGCATACAATTCGGCTATCTGTGCGAATTCTTGGCCGTCTTGTGCGCTCAGAGCCTCAATGGCGAGGTATCTTCCCGTCGCGGGACGGGCGAACTTAACGGTCTGCCAGCCGTTTCCCGAATCCAATGTCCCTTGCGCCACGGGTGTCAGCGAGTTGAGATCAGGTCGGTCACCGGGATTGTTGTGCTTGTTGGTTCTTTCGAGATTCAGCTTGTCGAGTTCGGGTTTGTCCTGTCCGAAAGAAGTTGGTTCGCCTTTCGGCCCCACCACGTCGAGCACAATCACTTCGTTGCGCCCCTGTTTCAGCCAGCATCCCGGCAGATAGAGCGTCTGCTGTGGGCCGATGTTCCAAAACCTCCCAATGGCATGGCCGTTGACATAAACCTGTCCTTTGCCGAATGCTTCCATGTTGAGGAACGTGTCACCCGGCTTGCGGAGCATGAAATGGCCCCGATAGTAGCCTGCCTTTGTTAACAATTTGGCGTGTTGGCGTGTGCGTTTGCTCGTCTCTGTTCCTACGGACAGAGCTTTGACAGCCGTCTCATAGTTGTCAGGAATGGGGACTATAGTCCAGTTTTTCAAGTTCCACGATGCCTCGTGCCCGTCCATTTCTGCCGAGATGGTCACCTCTTTAGTGATGCCCTTGTAGTCCTTGATGGCGCGCCCGAAGTTGATGCGCCCCATTGCCTCGATGCGGATGCACAGTTCGGTTCCCTTCTCCACGGGTGGTAGCATGAGCGTTTTCTCATTCTTCACGCGGTCTATTTTCCCGATATATTTCCCGTCGACGAACACCTGTGCGAAGTCGTGAGGCTCGTTGAGGGTGAGCATACTTCCCACGGGTATCTTGGGTAGCGCGGTGGAATAGTCGGCTATACCCCATCCCATGTCCATGTCTTCAAAACTGCGAATGTCCCGGCTTTGCACACTGCTGCCCATTCCATTCCCCAAGGGGGCATATTCCGTGAGCACAAACTTGGGAATGGTGATGACCGGCATGGGAGTTTTCGGGGGAGCAGGCAGTTTGCCGCCATCGTTATATTTCTCCATCGTGTGGCGCAGCTCCCAGTATTTAGGCGTGGCTTGGCCGTATTCATTGATGGGGGCGTCGTAGTCATACGAGGTCACATCGGGTGCGAACCCCGGGCTGTTGGCTCCCGCCCAATGGCCGAACGATGTGCCTCCGTGGGTCATATAGAGTGAGAAGCTGATGCCTTTAGACAGCATCTCGTCGATGCCCTCGACCATAGCCTTGGCCGGTCGTGTCTCGTGGCGTGCCCCCCATTTGTCAAACCATCCGCTCCAAAACTCCGAGCACATTTGGGGCGCATTGGGGCGGAGTTCACCCAACCGCCGGAACTGCTGGTCAATGTCGGCTCCGGTGCCGAAGTTCATTGTCCACACAAGGTCGTCCAGTCCGTTTTTCTCGAAGTTGCTCGCCCAGTCGCACTGAAAGAGCGTCACCTTGTCGAATCCCGATTGCCGCACGATGTCGCGGATGGCCGACACGTAGGCTTTGTTCTCACCGTATGAACCGTATTCGTTTTCCACCTGCACCATGATGATGGGTCCGCCGTTTTGGATGGTCAGCGATGCCAGTTGTTCGCCCACTTTCCGTTCAAACAACTTCACCCGTTCCATGAAATACGGGTCGGGCTCGCGCAGCCGGATGTCTTTCTTCTTCAACAGCCACCACGGCAGTCCGCCCATTTCCCACTCGGCACACACGTATGGGCCCGGCCTCACGATGACATACAGCCCGTTGCGCTGCGCCAACCGGCAAAATTCGGCCACATCGTTGTTGCCCGTGAAGTCGAATCTGCCTTCCTGTTGTTCGTGGATATTCCAGAACACATAGAGGCAGACGGTGTTCATGCCCAGTGCCTTGCACATCTTGATGCGATGTTCCCAGTAGGGGCGGGGGATGCGCGGATAGTGGAGTTCGGCAGCTTTCACCACAAATGGTTTGCCGTTGAGCAGGAAAGTTTTGTCGCCCACGGTAAACGTTCCGCCTTTTTGCGCCGCCGATGCGGGGGGGAGCATGGCCGTGACCAACAGGGCTACGGTAGCGATAAAGTGTTTGAATGTCATAGAAGTGTTCAAATTAGGTTTATATATAATTATTTTTCAGGCTTGTAGACGATGGCCGCCACTGAACGGGCCGGTATCACACCGGTTTGGAAATCGGACACTTGCCTTTTGTCAAGATATTGTTTAGCAAGTTCGGCAGGCCATTGCAAATTTAGGAAATCTTTTTAAAAAAAGCTTTGTTGTGGGGTGGAATATGCATACATTTCTTCAATTTTCTCACCAAAGGCTTTTTACTTTCGTTCCTTTTAATGTTTTCCAATGTGGCGGTATGGTGCATTGCGGGTACTTCAAGTGTTTATTTCTTTTTGTTCTGTAGAGAGGAATGCTCTATGTTTTAAAAGTCTTTCCAAAACTTGCATATTTCGTCGGTTTTCGTTATCTTTGCGAGTCAGATAAACAAAGTATTACCTTAATTGATAAATGAGATTATGACAGAACAACCGGACAACCAGCAGGGACAACAGCTTCAGATTGAGCTGCGCCCGGAGATTGCCGCAGGCATCTATTCCAACTTTGCGCTTATCGCACATTCCAACACCGAGTTTGTCCTCGACTTTGCCAGTATGCTCCCCGGGCTTCCCAAGGTGCAGGTGGGCAGTCGGGTGATTATGGCCCCGGAACATGCCAAGAGGCTGTTGGCTGCCTTGCAGGAAAACATCGTGAACTATGAACGCGAGTTCGGAAAAATAGAGATTCCCAACCAGCAACCGCGCACCATCGCACCGTTCGGTGACGGGATGGGACAGGCCTGATGCGCTTTGCGCATGGGCACAGGCGGTTGACGGAAGGATAGGAGACCGGCTGCAGAGGCATGCGGTCGGGGAGGGTGGAATCGTCAAATTAATTGATTCCAAATCCTTCTTGTTTTGCGCTCCGTTTCAAATTTCTTTCCTTTCGGTCTACCATACGCGATTTTCGGAGGTGTCTGTAAATGGCTGTCAATCAGTGGTTTGATATTTCTTGACACTCGTTTCGGACACTGTTAGAAGCTCAAAGGGCCTCGGCGAGCGTGTGGAAGAGCTTCTTTTACACGCCCGCCGGGGCCCTCTGAGTTTCCAAGTGTGGCCGTTTTGTAATATCATTCGACTTTGATGAGAAAATCGGTCGGCTTATCAGGCCTTTTTAAGGCATCTTTCGGCTCCCGCTATCATCTGTTTGGCGAATTTTAAAAGTCCTTTCTTTTTACTTTTTGTCTTGCTTTTTGGTTGTTTGGAAATGGGGTGGAATGTAGAGATATGGCCCGTTCTGTATTTGCTTTTGCGGACGTTTATTTGCCGGATAGCGAAGGAGGTGTGGCATGGCGGCATACCCGTTTCCTTGTGGGACAATACCAATGAGGAGGAAGAAAAGCTGATTTTTTTATGGGGCGAATGCATCTCGCATCGGAAGAATCTCCTTTGTGAGGTTTTAAACTGACCTAACGAAAGTTATATTTTGTTAATTTGTAATGCTGGCATGGAGATTGCAAATTATTTAATTAGGTAGTTTCGGGGAAAGTTTGTACCTTTGCAGCCCGAAATAGCTTCGTAAAAGCCGTTTCTCTACAACTTGATTATAATAATTAAATATATAAATTAAAAAAGTAAAATTATGCCTACGATTTCGCAATTAGTAAGAAAAGGCAGAAAGGAAGCTGTAAGCACCAGTAAATCACCGGCTTTGGACAACTGTCCTCAGCGTCGTGGCGTTTGCGTGCGTGTTTATACCACCACTCCTAAGAAGCCTAACTCGGCAATGCGTAAGGTTGCCCGTGTTCGTTTGACAAACCAGAAGGAGGTCAACTCCTACATCCCCGGAGAGGGCCACAACTTGCAGGAGCACTCCATTGTGCTGGTGCGTGGTGGTCGTGTGAAAGACCTTCCCGGTGTGCGTTATCACATCGTTCGCGGTACGCTCGATACAGCCGGTGTGGCCAATCGCACACAGCGTCGTTCCAAGTACGGTGCTAAGCGTCCTAAAGCAGCCAAAAAGTAATCAAGCTGAAACAATGCCGATGGCTCACGGTCGGAGAAGACTGAGAGCTTGAGGCTTTACATTATTTTATTATAATCGTTTTGCTGGAGAATTGTAATTAGGTTGAGTAAATGTCCGGGTGAGGGCGTTGAAGAACAAAAGAGCAGCCCCAAGCAGAATAAATTTTCATAACAAAATGAGAAAAGCAAAACCCAAGAAGCGCGTGATCCTTCCCGATCCCGTGTTCAACGACCAAAAGGTCTCAAAGTTCGTAAACCATTTGATGTATGATGGCAAGAAGTCCATTTCATACGAAATCTTCTACAACGCTCTCGACAACGTGAAGGCCAAGATGGCCAACGAGGAGAAGTCGGCCCTTGAAATTTGGAAGACTGCCCTTGACAACATCACTCCGCAGGTGGAGGTGAAGAGCCGCCGTATCGGTGGTGCCACATTCCAGGTGCCTACGGAGGTGCGTCCCGAGCGCAAGGAGAGCATTTCGATGAAGAATATGATAGCTTTCGCCCGCAAGCGTGGCGGCAAATCCATGGCCGATAAGCTGGCAGCCGAAATCATGGATGCCTACAACAATCAGGGTGGCGCATACAAGCGTAAGGAAGACATGCATCGCATGGCCGAGGCTAACCGTGCATTTGCTCATTTCAGATTCTAATCAATATTAAATAGGTAAAAAGACAATGGCAAATCGCGATTTACATTTGACACGTAATATCGGTATTATGGCCCACATCGATGCCGGTAAGACAACGACTTCCGAGCGCATCCTGTTTTATACGGGTAAGACTCACAAGATTGGTGAGGTGCATGATGGAGCAGCCACAATGGACTGGATGGCTCAAGAACAGGAGCGTGGTATCACCATCACTTCTGCTGCCACTACCTGCAACTGGAACTATAAGGATAAATCATATAAGATCAACTTGATCGACACTCCGGGACACGTTGACTTCACGGCCGAGGTGGAGCGTTCGCTCCGCGTGCTCGACGGTGCCGTAGCCACCTATTCGGCAGCTGACGGTGTGCAGCCGCAGTCTGAGACGGTGTGGCGTCAGGCCGACAAGTACAATGTTCCCCGCATCGGTTATGTCAACAAGATGGACCGTTCGGGTGCCGACTTCTTCGAGACCGTGCAGCAGATGAGGGATATTCTCGGTGCCAATCCCTGCCCCGTGCAGATTCCTATCGGTGCTGAAGAAAACTTCAAGGGTGTGGTAGACCTCGTGAAGATGAAGGCTATCCTCTGGCACGACGAGACGATGGGTGCCGAATATGATGTGGAAGAAATTCCCGCCGACCTCGTAGACGAGGCCAACGAGTGGCGCGACAAGCTGCTTGAGAACGCTGCCAACTTCGACGACGAACTCATGGAACTTTACCTTGAAGGCAAGGATGTGCCTGAAGAGAAGTTGCTCGCAGCCATCCGCAAGGGTACCATCGCCATGGAGCTGACTCCTATGACGCTTGGTTCCTCTTACAAGAACAAGGGTGTGCAGCCGCTGCTTGACTATGTTTGCGCTTTCCTGCCTTCACCGCTGGATACGGAAAACATCGTGGGCACCAACCCCGATACCGATGAAGAGGAAGACCGCAAGCCTTCCGAAGATGCTCCTACTTCGGCACTCGCTTTTAAGATTGCCACCGATCCGTTCATGGGTCGTCTGGTGTTCTTCCGCGTTTATTCGGGTAAGGTGGTTGCAGGCTCGTATGTTTACAATCCCCGTTCCCGCAAGCGTGAGCGCATCAGTCGTCTGTTCCAGATGAACTCCAAACAGGAAATTCCCATGGAGTCGATTGATGCCGGTGACATCGGCGCAGGCGTAGGTTTCAAGGATATCCGTACGGGTGACACCCTCTGCGATGAGAATGCTCCTATCGTGCTTGAGTCCATGACTTTCCCCGACACAGTGATTTCCATTGCCGTAGAGCCCAAGAGCCAGGCCGACATTGCCAAACTCGACAACGGACTTGCCAAACTCGCCGAAGAAGACCCGACATTCACCGTTCGTACCGATGAGCAGAGTGGTCAGACCATCATCTCGGGTATGGGCGAGCTCCACCTTGATATCATCATCGACCGTCTGAAGCGTGAGTTCAAGGTGGAATGTAACCAAGGTAAGCCGCAGGTGAACTACAAGGAGGCTATCACCAAAGACGTTACACTGCGCGAGGTGTACAAGAAGCAGAGTGGTGGTCGCGGTAAGTTTGCCGACATCATTGTGACCGTTGGCCCGAAAGATGAAGACTATACCGAGGGTGATTTGCAGTTCATCAATGAGGTGAAGGGCGGTAATGTGCCCAAGGAGTTTATCCCTGCCGTGCAGAAAGGTTTTCAGGATTGCCTCAAGAGCGGTGTGCTCGGTGGCTTCCCGTTGACCGGTATGAAGGTGACACTCACCGATGGTAGCTTCCACCCCGTTGACTCCGACCAGTTGTCATTCGAACTTGCCGCTCACAATGCGTTCAAGAATGCTTGTCCGAAGGCAGGTCCCGTGCTCATGGAGCCTATCATGAAAGTGGAGGTTGTTACTCCCGAGGAGAACATGGGTGACGTGATCGGTGACTTGAACAAGCGTCGTGGTATGGTTCAGGGAATGGAAGAGGCTCGCAGCGGTGCCCGCATCGTGAAAGCTATGGTTCCGCTGGCTGAGATGTTCGGCTATGTGACCGCCCTGCGTACCATCACTTCAGGTCGTGCCACCAGCTCCATGGAGTACGACCATCATGCACCACTCTCCACTTCGATAGCCAAGGCTGTACTCGAAGAGGTGAAGGGCAATGCAAACCTCCTGTAACGCAGAATCAGAAAATAAAAGAATGGAGGCGCCGCTTAGCGAATGACTCTTAAGCGGCGTATCTCCTTTCTGAAGTTTAATAATTAAAACAACTTAATTGACAATGAGTCAGAAAATCAGAATTAAGCTGAAGTCTTACGACCACATGTTGGTTGACAAGTCAGCAGAGAAGATTGTGAAGGCTGTCAAGGCCACCGGCGCTATCGTCAGCGGTCCGATTCCCTTGCCTACACGCAAGCGTATTTATACTGTAAACCGCAGTACATTCGTTAACAAGAAGGCTCGTGAGCAGTTCCAGCTCTCCGACTTCAAGCGTCTTATCGACATCTACAGCTCTACAGCCAAGACCGTTGATGCGCTCATGAAGCTCGAATTGCCTTCAGGCGTTGAAGTGGAGATCAAAGTCTAACCACAATCAAAATCAATCATTCAAAGTTAAATTTCTAATTTTATTGAAATGCCAGGATTAATTGGAAGAAAAATCGGAATGACATCCGTTTTCAGTGCCGACGGTAAGAATGTACCGTGCACTGTTATCGAAGCTGGTCCTTGTGTTGTAACCCAGGTTAAGACCGTAGAGAAAGATGGTTACAAGGCTGTTCAGTTGGGTTTCGGCGAGGCCAAGGAGAAGAGAACCTCCAAGCCGCAGCTGGGACACTTCAAGAAAGCAGGCACAACGCCTAAGAAGCACTTGGCCGAGTTCAAGTTTGACGAGGAATACAACCTTGGTGACACCATCAACGTGGAACTGTTCAACGACACGAAGTTCGTTGACGTGGTAGGCATATCGAAAGGTAAAGGTTTCCAAGGCGTAATGAAGCGTCACGGATTCGGTGGTGTAGGCCAGTCTACACACGGTCAGGACGACCGTGCCCGCAAGCCGGGTTCCATCGGTGCTTGCTCCTATCCCGCAAAGGTGTTCAAGGGAATGCGTATGGCAGGCCAAATGGGAGGTGACCGGGTGACTACCCAGAACCTTCAGGTGTTAAAGGTAATTCCAGAGCAGAATCTCCTTATCGTTAAGGGGTCGATTGCCGGATGCAAAGGTTCAACTGTTTTAATTGAGAAATGATGGAAGTTAGTGTATTAGATATCAAAGGTCAGGAGACCGGTCGCAAGGTGACTCTTAATGAGTCTATCTACGGACTTGAGCCTAACGAGCACGTACTCTATCTCGATGTCAAGCAGTATCTCGCTAACCAGCGTCAGGGTACCGCTAAGTCGAAGGAGAGAAGCGAAATCAACGGTTCTACTCGCAAGCTGGGTCGCCAGAAAGGCGGTGGCGGAGCCCGTCGTGGTGACATCAAGTCGCCTGTACTTGTTGGCGGTGGCCGCGTGTTCGGTCCCAAGCCCCGTGACTATAGTTTCAAGCTGAATAAAAAAGTAAAGGTTCTTGCTCGTAAATTGGCTTTGTCTGACAAGGCACAGGAGAACGCCATTGTTGTCGTAGAAGATTTCGACATCGAGACTCCGAAGACTAAAGATTTTATAAATATCGCTAAAAATCTTAAAGTCGATGGCCGGAAGACTCTTCTTCTTTTGCCAACAGCAAATAAAAACGTATATTTGTCCGCTCGTAACTTGCAGCGTACAGAGGTGATGCCCGCAGCAATGCTCAATTCGTATAAAGTTTTGAATGCTGATGTGCTGGTGATTGCCGAGAGTGCCCTGAAGGTGATCGATGAAATCTTAATAAAGTAAAAAGGAGACATTTAGATTATGGCATTTATCATCAAACCTTTGGTCACTGAGAAGATGACCAAGATTACAGACAAGTCTTCTGAAGACAAAAAGCTCAGAGCTTCTAACAAGAAAGCTGCCGAGGCTAAAGGCGCAACAGAGGAGAAGGTGAGCTACGCTGTCTATAAAAAGAAGCAAGGCAAGGTGGAGAAGGTTGCCGATAAGGAGAAGACCATTTACACCTACACCAAGCCCGCTCGTGCCAAGTATGGTTTCATCGTTAAGCCCGAGGCTAACAAACTCGAAATCAAGAAAGAGGTTGAGAGTCTGTATAATGTTACAGTAGAAGCCGTTAATACCGCTCGCTATGCCGGTAAGCGTTCTGCACGCTACACCAAGGCCGGTCTCGTGAAGGGACAGAAGAGCGCATTCAAGAAGGCAATCGTTACTCTGAAAGAGGGCGATAGAATTGATTTTTACAGCAATATTTAAATAAGAAATGGCAGTACGTAAATTAAAACCGGTAACTCCGGGACAAAGACACAAGGTTATTGGCACGTTCGAGGAAATTACTGCATCCGTGCCAGAAAAGTCTCTCGTTTACGGTAAGCGTGCAACCGGTGGTCGAAACAACACCGGTAAAATGACTGTTCGCTACAGAGGTGGCGGTCATAAGCGGAAGTATCGTATGATCGACTTCAAGCGGGAGAAAGATGGTGTTCCAGCTGTAGTAAAGACAATCGAGTATGATCCTAACAGATCTGCTCGAATTGCTCTGTTGTTCTACGCTGATGGTGAAAAACGTTACATTATTGCTCCTAATGGACTGCAGGTGGGTGCAAAACTGATGTCGGGTGCAGAGGCTGCACCTGAGGTGGGTAATGCACTTCCGCTGGCTAATATTCCTGTCGGTACAGTGATTCACAACATTGAATTGCGTCCCGGGCAGGGAGCCTTGCTTGTCCGTTCGGCTGGTAATTTTGCTCAGTTGACTTCTCGTGAGGGTAGTTATTGTGTGATTAAGCTCCCTTCTGGTGAAACTCGCCAGATTTTGAGTGCTTGTAAAGCTACTGTTGGTAGTGTAGGCAACTCCGACCACGCTCTTGAGTGTTCCGGTAAGGCCGGTCGTTCTCGTTGGTTGGGCCGTCGTCCTCACAACCGTGGTGTTGTCATGAACCCTGTTGATCACCCGATGGC
>OGIX01000614.1_pt1 | contig 22959 bp, 19 predicted proteins | sample 1571901 | NCBI WGS metagenome assembly OGIX01 (sample SAMEA2582102, study PRJEB24529) | metagenome | biome: Human gut stool | place: China | collected 2011
AGAAGGATAATATCCTCTTACTAGCACGTCTGTAAAGAATAAAGTTTTTCTATCCATCTCTAATGCTTCCATTGAATCTAGTGGTCTACAAGCCATAGGATATATACATCCATAATTAATCATACATCCAATTAGCGAATCTTTATTTATTTCATGGCAAAGTTTAGTTACCTTAGCATTCGCTACAAATTGATTGTGTATTGATTGATATATTATTTCTCTTCTATTATCTTCATCCTTAAACGTTATTCCCCCGCCAATAAATGTCATATGAAGAATAGTATTCATTTCGTTAAATGTAAGCCAATATTTAACCTTCTCCTTATATCTTTCAAAAACTACTTTTGCATACTTTTCAAAAAATCCTATTAGCTTTCTATTTTTCCATCCACCATATTTATCAACTAGATTTAAAGGCATCTCATAGTGAGATAAAGTTACTACAGGTTCTATATTATATTTTAATAGTTCATTAAATACATCATCATAGAATCTTAGTCCCTCTTCATTTGGAAATTCATCATCACCATTTGGGAATATCCTAGTCCACGCTATGGACATTCTTAAACACTTAAATCCCATTTCAGCAAATAACTTTATATCCTCTTTATATCTATGATAAAAATCTATAGCTTCATGAGATGGAAACTTTCCATTAGGAGGATTTATTACTTCACTAATCATACCACCTGGTAGAACATCAGCTACTGATAAACCTTTTCCATCCTTTAAATAAGCTCCCTCACATTGATTAGCAGAAAGTGCTCCCCCCCAAAGAAACCCCTCTTTAAATACATTCCCTGCACACATAAAAACTTTCCTCCTAAGTTATTAATTAATTTCTAACTTAAATCTATTTCCACCAACTATATATTGTAATAAAACTTTATACTCATCAGCTACTGTTCCAATATAATTTCTTCTGTTGTCTACTTCTAACTCTTTTAAAGCTATTAGTAATTCACCTTTATATAATTTATAATTATCATTATTAAGTAAAATAGCTCCGTTATTAACTTTAAACTTTTCACTAGTTTTACTTTCTATATCTTTATCTTTCAACTCTTTTCTACTATTAAAGTTTCTTATAACGTAATCACTATAATCCCATCTATTTTGAAGTATTTTCCCTATAAAACTCTTTTCTATTTCATCTAATTCCTCATTAAAATTAACTCTTAATGTAATTACATCTCTATCAAGGTTTGCTAGTCTCTCTAACTCTTCATCACTAGCAAAGGCATTTCCTATTATTACATCATCTACACCTAAAGCATAAAGTTCTTGTGCTTGTACTTCTATCGGTAAGTATCTATGTGATTCTATTGTGCATAACCCATCATTTATTGGCCATGGCCCTAGTTTTCCACCTTCAATTGAAGTTACAAAAGCTGCAGTATTTAAACCTAATTCTTTATGTCTTTCATGATTTGATATAAAGCACTCCTTAGATAGTCCTGTAAATTCCTCTGGATAAAAATTATGACAAGTAACTAATTTATCTTTTCTACATTTTAAATCAACTATGCTATTTATATATCCTGTATCAAAAGATCCATTAACTTCAATCTCTAATCCTTGCTTATTAAATGTCATGAAACTCTCATAAAATCCATTAAATACAGAATCTAGTCTTAAACCGGTAGCACCTAACTCTACAAAGAAGTCATAATTCATAGGATTAACTTCTATTTTCTTTAAAACTTCTGGATTTATATCTATGAAGACTTTCATCCCAAGTTCCTTTGCTCTATTAAGTAATAACCTATAATTGTTTACTTGTTCTAGAGCTTTTTCCTTATTATCATCTAATTCTAACATTGAAGTAAATAATCTCTTATATCCCAGCGCTACTGCTTTTTCTATATATTTCATATTGTCTTCTACTGAACTAACTAATGGATAAATACTAATTCCTAACATTTATTTTCCTCCTTAAAGTTATTAAGAAGTAGGAAATTCCCACTTCTTAATTTTTGTACTATATATTTATTTTAAAACTTAATTTACTCCTGCTTTTTGAGTTGCTAACAATTCCTTTTCTTCTTGTCTTTCTATTAACTTAAGGAATGGAATATACATTAAGACAACTATTATAATATTTACTATTGATAATGCTGCACCTGTCCAATGCATTCCTGTTGCTAAGAATCCATTTATTATAGGTGGAGTTGTCCATGGTACATTTGCTACAACTGGGTGAACTAATCCAAAATCTATTGCCAAATATGAAATACAACTTATTATTGCTGGTCCAAATACAAATGGTATAAATAACATTGGATTTAATACTATTGGGAATCCAAATATTAAAGGTTCATTTATATTAAATATTCCAGTAGGTCCAGCTAAAGATAATAATACCTTATGTCTTCTTCTATTAGTTATAAACATTGCAATTAAAAGTGCTATCGTACAAGCTGATCCACCCATATAAACAAATGAATATAAGAACTGATTAGTTAATACATTATATTGTGACCAATCTGTTACTCCTTGAGCATATAATTCTATATTTTGCATACCTGGTTGAACTAATACAGCGCCTATAATAGGTCCAACTATATTATTTCCATGTATTCCGAAGAACCAAAGGAATGCTATAATAAATGGTACTAATACAGCTGTTGCTAAATTTCCTGTTAATCCTTGTAATGGAGCAGATATAAACTTATTTATTAACTCATTAAATGATTGTCCCCCAAACATATTGCTTATTATATAAGCTACTGAAGAAAAAATTATAACTGTTAAAATAACAGGGAATAATTTTGAGAAAGAGTCACTTACTGCTGGTGGTACAACATCTGGCATTTTGATTTTTAACGCCTTTAATTTACTAAATCCATGTAAAATTGATACTGATACAATTGCTACTATAATACATGAGAATAAAGAATCTGCACTAAAGTTTGTATACTTAATAAATCCAAATGCTGGTATAGTATTTTCTCCAGCTGGTACATTTGCCATCCATGGAATAAGAATTATGTATGATGCTAAAGATACTCCAATACCTTCTAATCCTCTATGACCAAATAACCCCCATAACGCTTGGCCAATTGTTCCACATACAAGCAACCCGTACATAGCAAGGCATCCCCACCAAATATTTTGACAAATATTCCATATAACCTGTCCTGCTTGAGTATTATTAATAAAGTTTTGATATGCTTCTATTTGTAAGTTTTGTACTAATGAAGCTAATGATGCTACTATGATTATACCTACTAAACTTATCATACCTGCCGATATTGCTCTAATATAAATATTTTGACCTATCTTGTTTGCGGTTGGCATAACCTTCCTATCCATAAAATCTACAAATTTATTCATTATTATTCCTCCCTGTAATTAATTTCTGAGCATGTCTTAATTCTAAACCTTTACAATCATAAATTGTAACTTTATTTTTCCTATATCACTTAGGAAAATTTATATATATGGCAAATTATAGAAATAAAAAGATGCTCTGATTTAATTCAGAACATCTTTTAAATATAGTTCAATTAATAATCTTTTTAAATCACACATATTTTCACAGTTTCTAAGATTCTCATTGAAATCAGCTTTTTCTGCTAATTCTAATATATATGTAATAATTACATTTATTTCATTTATATTATGTGACTTATCAAGAATAGCAACTATAGTTTTTACCTTATCATCAACCCATGTTATAGAGTTTTCAAGCTTAATTACAGCCATTTTATCACTTTCTACATTATCATCCAACTTATAAAACAACCCTATTCCATTTTTTAACGATATTATCATAGGTTTTCTTTTAGAAGTATCAACTTTAAATATATTTGATATCTCTTTAATTATTTTCTCTTGAGAAGTTACATGTTCAATACTATAAAATATTTCATCGCTAAAATAGTAGTCAAATAAGCTTTTAATCTTTTCTTCAATTAATCTTGATCTTATCTTATTTATTTCAGCTATTACTCTATTTCTTTCAACTATATCGAAAGTCTTCCTTATTTCCATATAATCATCTATAGTGAATTTAACATCTTCTTTCGATGTAGTAATTATAATATCAAATTTACTTTCTATATCTTTCTTTTCTATTTCCGTTAAATAGCAGATTTTTTTAAATTTAACACCATCGTATCCTAGGTTCTTCTTTATTTCATTATAGATATAATTCAAATTAGACCTTCCATCTGAAACAATTAACAATACATTTATATCTCTAATATTTTTTAAATTTTCTAGTTCTTCATAAACTATAGTTGATAAATATGCCACAATATATGATAATTCATTAAAATCAAATTTAATAGATTCATTTCTACATATATCTGCTACTAGCTTATTAGCAAATCCAAATAACAACGGATATTTATTTTTTAAATTTTCTCTAAGAGGGTTATATATCTTAATTCCTAGCTTTATTCTTTTAACTGCAACAATAATATGCAGTACCATATCATTAAACAAATCATTATCTTTATCTAAGTTAATATTGAGCCTTTTAGAAACTTTTAGAATTTTATTTCTATATAAATTATACTCGTAATCACTCATATAATTTCGTATATAATCTTCAATAACATGCATAGTGCGAAGTATATTTAAATAATATGCTATATTTAACATACACTCTTCATTTACTTTTATTAAAAATTCTTGCTCTATAAGCTCTGATATATTCCTAGCAATATTTATATTTTTTTCTTCAATATCTTCAACTTTAAAACTACAATTAATCTCATCCCTACATTCAACAACCAAAGCTACAAATATAGTAACCTTAGTAAGTAATAAATATCTTGAATTATACTTTCCATCTTTCAATATACAAGCTATGGAATTATATAAATATTTTAAATCTATATCTTTAAAATATTTTTGCATATCATTTAGTTGTAAATTTACAAACTTATATTTTGCAAACTCATATAAAAGTATATATCTTTCTGATAATTCACAATTTAAACTTATTAAATCGCCATTTTTTACTATAGTGACATAAGCTATTCCTATCCTTGAAAAAACTCTTTTTATTTTTATAATATCATTTTGTAAAGTAGATTCAGATATAAATAATTCTTCTGATAAATCAAACAGATTTATCCCATCTTTAAAAACTATTAATTTCTTTACAATATAAACCCATCTTTCTATTGTAGTTAATACTCCAACATCAGTAATATAATCTGTATTGCTCTCCTTATCAAAATCATTATATCTATAACCTTTTCCTTTAATTGATATAATAATATCTTTTTCATAAAGCTTATTTATAGCTATAATATCATTTCTTATTGTTCTATCAGTTACACCTAATATTTTAGCAAGTTCACTACCTTTAACCCATTCATTTATATCTCTCAAATATTTTACAACACTCTTCTGTCGTTCTATTAATCCCATTTAACCACCTTAGTAATTAATTTATTTAAATTTACTTAAATTTACTTATAAACCTCTCAATTCTCTTTAATGCTTCGACTATGTTCTCCATAGATGATGCATAACAACATCTTATAAAGCCTTCTCCACAGTCGCCAAAAGCATTTCCTGGAACGGCTAGTACCTTTTCTTCCATAAGCAATCTTTCACAGAACTCATCTGATGACATTCCTGTAGATTTAATACAAGGGAATAAATAAAGAGCTCCCATTGGCTCAAAACACTCTAAGCCCATCTTTCTAAAACCATCAACCATAACTCTTCTTCTTCTGTTATATTCCTTTGCCATATATCTCACATCATCATCACCATTCTTTAATGCTTCAATAGCTGCAAATTGTGCAGTTGTTGGTGAGCACATTATTCCGTATTGATGTATCTTCTTCATCGCATCTAATATAATAGGATGAGCGCATGCATATCCTAATCTCCATCCAGTCATTGCATAGGCTTTAGAAAATCCATTTATAACTATAGTTTTTTCCTTAACCTCTGGGAAGCTTGCAATAGATACATGTGGCTTGTCATATGATAATTCTGAATATATTTCATCAGAAAGTATTATTATATTCTTATCTTTTAAAACTTCAACTATTCCTGCTAACTCTTCTTTAGTCATAATTGCTCCTGTAGGATTATTAGGAAATGGAATTATAACAACTTTAGTTTTTTCAGTTATAGCATCTTCTAATTGCTTTGGAGTAAGTTTAAAGTCATCTTCATCTCTTAAGTTAATAACTTTTGCTGTTGCTCCAGTAAAAGCAGTACATCCTTTATAAGCTACAAAGCTTGGCTCTGGAATAATTACTTCATCTCCTGGCCCCACTAAAGCTCTTAAAGCAAGATCTATCCCCTCACTTCCTCCAACAGTAACTAATATTTCATCTTTAGGATTATATTTCAAATTATACTTTCTATCTAAATACTTAGATATTTCTTCCCTTAATTCAATAAATCCAGCATTTGCTGAGTAATGAGTTTCTCCCATTTCTAATGAATATATCCCTGCTTCTCTAACATTCCATGGAGTAACAAAGTCTGGTTCCCCAACACCTAAAGATATTACATCATCCATCTCATTTATTAGATCAAAATACTTTCTAATCCCAGATGGAGGCATGTTTCTAACATCATCTCTTATCATATTTTCTAACATCATATAAATATAGCCTCCCTAGTATCTACTTTCTTTTCTTTAAATATAGTTCCATGATCTTTATACTTCTTTAAAACAAAGTGAGTTGCTGTTCCATTAACAAACTCTTGAACTGCAAGCTTGTCAGATACAAACATAGCAACTTCTTTCATTGTCTTTCCTTCTATTATTACAGTTAAATCAAATCCACCAGAAGACATTAAATAACAAGCCTTAACTTGTGGAAATTTATATATTCTTTCTGCAACTTTATCAAATCCTACTCCTCTTTGTGGAGTAATCTTAACTTCAATTAATGCTGTTACAGTTTCTTTACCTGTATTCTCCCAATTAATAAGTGTTGTATATCCTGCAATTATACTCTTTTCCTCATAATCTCTTATTGCTTCTCTTACTTCTTCAACAGTCCTACCTGACATTACAGCAATCTCTTCATCAGTATATCTACTGTTTTGCTCTAAAATTTCTAAAATTTCATCCATAAATAACCCTCCAAACTTTTATCAATTAAGAATTCATAATTATAAATTAATCATTAATTCAGCATTTTCAATTGTAAATAAAAAAAGCCCCATCCCTATAAAAAGGGACGAAGCTAAAAATTCCGCGGTACCACCCTAATAAGTAAATTTCTTTACTCACTCAGTAAGAACTTAGATTTAATAAGTTCTATTCCTTTTAACGTTAGGATATACGGCTATACCTATTTTAAGATTAATCTTAGTTCTCAGTATGCGATTCAAAGGCTGCTTCTTAAAAGTATTATTACTAAGTTACACCAAACCTTAGCTCTCTAAAAATAATATCTTTAAATACTATTCCTTATCATAATCTTTACTTATATTCTAATTTGGATTTTCTGTAAATCTTATAAATATTATCTATCATAAATAATATTTAGTCAATAAAAAATACTTTTGATTTTACTAAAATATAGATTTTCAAATTTAGAAAATTATTAATATATTGTTTAACTTTTAAAATTTATAATATAATATAGTACTATATTACAGTTGAAGGGATGGACGTAAAAATTATGAATACAAAATTAGTTATCTTTGATATGGATGGATTAATGTTTGATACAGAAACAGTTTCTAGAGAAGCTTGGAAAATCGCTGGTAAAAAAGTTAATATTCCAGTAGACGATGAACTTTTCTCACAGTTTCTAGGCACTAACAGTACCTATATCACTAATCTTTTAATTAATAAATTTGGAGAGGATAGTCCTTATAAAGACCTTATTTCAGAAAGAAATATTATGGCTGATAAACTTATAGATATGAATGGCTTGGGTGTGAAAAAAGGATTAAAAGAATTACTTTCTTATCTAAAATCTAATAATATAAAAAGAGCTGTAGCTACATCTACATCTAGAGAAAGAGCGCTTAAACTATTAACTTTAGGTGATGTAGTTAATGAATTTGATTATATAATCTGTGGAGATGAAGTAACTAAATCAAAGCCTGATCCTGAAATTTTCCTAAAAGTAGCTGAAAAACTTGATGTAAAACCTGAAAATTGTATTGTCCTGGAAGATTCAAGATTTGGAGTTTACGCTGCTAAAAATGCCGGAATGAATCCTATTATGGTGCCAGACTTACTAACTCCAGACGAAGAACTATTAGGAATGATTTATAAAAAAGCAGATGATTTAGTACAAGTTATAGAATTACTTAAATAAGTTGTTCGCTACGCTTACAAAGAGAAATGTTGCCTTTGGCAAAAGAAATTTTCAGTAAACTGAAGAGAAATATTTAGCTAAAGCCACAGAGAAATATTTTGCTTAGCTTTAGGTACCATTTCTATTGTGAGCTTTAGCGAACAACATATTTCAATCATTAATTAAAGAACTGCTATTTGTAGTTTTCCTAAAGATTTCTCTTTACCATCATTCCCTACACGGGTCATAGCATATATTTCGTAGAAATCTCCTTTTATTTTAAGATTATTTTCTCTTATATAATTCATAATTCTAGCATAATACTTTCTAGTATCTTTATAATCATCATCAAAATTTATTGTAATATATTTTCCCTCTGGAATTATATATTTTTCTTTATCATTCACATTTAGCATATCAGTAAAACTTAACATCATAGCTTTATATATAGTTTTATCATCGTTTTCTAAATCCTCAAAAGACGTTACAAAAGCTAATTCTTTATTAAAATTATTATATTTTCTTTCTGCATCAGCTAGTGCTTTACTTAAGTTTATCTCAAACTCTACAGTAAATCTATTTGTATTGTCATATTTTATAAATTCTCTTTTAGGATATTCTTTTATAAATATTCTATCTATTCCTTCTTCTAAAGAGTCATTTATTCTTTTTTCTAAGAAAGATATATTATTCTTAATAGTATTTAATTCGCTTATCTTTTTATCTATTATATCTTTTTGTTTCTTCATTATATCTAAAATAGACTCTAATGACGTATAATTGTGAATAATCTCTTTAATCTCATCTAAAGATAATCCCATAGATTTACACTGCTTTATAAGATCGATTATTACAAAATCTTTTGATGAGTAATATCTATATCCTGTTTCTTTATTTATATAAGAAGGTGTTAACAATCCAATCTTGTCATAATGTCTTAATGTTTGTACTGAAACATTATGAATTTTTGCTATATCTCCTATTGAGAACCTTGATTCCATAGACTTCCCTCCCTATAAAACTTTATTTAATGGTAAATGACAAATAGCAAGTTCAAAATTCATTAACCTACCATTTGTCATTAATTTAGTATTTTATCATAATTTTTATATTTAAGCTGCTAACATTTCAGCTGTTGACTCTTCAACATTTGTTTTAAATCTCATAGTTATATAAGTTGCAGTTTCAGCTACTATTGCTGCTGCCCATATTCCATTTACCCCAAATATCTTTGATAAAACAAAGATACTTATTGGTAAGTATACTACTGATCTTAAAATACATACAATATTCGAATACTTAGGTTTCTCTATTGCTTGATAGTATACTAAAGTATTTAAATTTAACCCCACTGCAAAATAACTAAATATATTTATTTTTATAGCTGTAAATGCCATATTAGCTAAATTACTATCATTAGTGAATATATTAATTAAGTTAGGTCCAAATAGATATACTACTGCTGTAAATATCGCAGTTATTAAAATTATTGATCTACAAGTTATCTTATAAAATCCTAACATTTTTTCTGAATTTCTTCTACCATAATTATAACTTATAAGAGGTTGTACTCCTAAAGTTACACCGTAAAGTACCATATAAACATTAGTTGTTAGGTAATTCATTATACTATACGCGGATATACCAACTTCTCCAACTATTTTAACAATAGCTATGTTATGCAATAAAACTATTACTGAATAACTAGCTTGTGCAAAAAACGATGGGAATCCTATCACACAGAATTCTTTTATTCTTTCTTTTTCTATCTTAACTTTTCCAAAACTTAAATATCCCTTTTTCATTAAGAAATGTGGTAATAAGATTGCAACAGTAACTATTTGTCCAAGTCCTGTGGCTATTGCAGCTCCCTTTATGCCCATTCCTAATGGGAATATAAACACATAATCTAATATAACATTTGTAATAGCTCCACTTATAGTAGAAATCATAGCAAGCTTAGGTCTTCCATCATTTCTAACAAAACTATTTAAAACTATTCCAACTAAGTTTGGAATACAGAAAAGCGCATAAAATCTTAAGTACTCAACAGATAAAGGTTTTATATTTTCTGTAGCTCCTAAAACAGTTACAATTTGATTAGTAAATATAATACATATCAAACTAATTCCTATACTTATTATAAATAAGAATTTAAATACTTGTCTAAAAATATTTACAGCCTTATCTACTTTTTTAGCTCCAATATTTTTTGATACTAAAGCTCCTCCCCCAATAGCAAACATATTAGCAATACCAAATAACATAACAGTAAAAGGTAATACTATATTAACAGCTGCTAAAGCTAATGATCCAACACCTTGTCCTACAAATATTCCATCAATAACTGTATATAATGCTGAAGTAAACATTGCTAATGCTGATGGAATAGCATATTTTAAAAACTCCTTAGTCATAATTACCACCCTTATTTTTAAATTTTCCTTCCACATTATAAACTCTATTGTAACTATAGAGTCAATAAGTTTTATTAATTTTTCTTATAACTTTTATATTATATGTCATTTAATAAATTCTTACCTTTTGGTAAATAATACTACTATGGATGGGTTTTCTTATTTATCTTGGAGGTATTAAATTGTTTTTCTTATTTAAATCTATAGGCTTTACTATCTTATTTATACTAAAATCTTCGTATTATACTTTATTGCTTATGTATAAAATTTTCATTTTACTTTTTAAAATTATACGATTTTTATTTATAAATAAATTTCTAAGAGTGCCTACTATATTATTTATATTGGGATTACTATTTCATCTTAACTTTTCAATACTTTCTACTATGTACTTTATATACTTAGTACATAATGTTGCTTTATATAAAGGAATTTATAATAATATTTATAACAATATAAAAAGGTTTGTTAATGAAATTAAAATTAACGCTAATATAAAAGATATACTTAAAGCTCTTCCAACTAGTAATGTAGTATTAAATAATATCTCTTTAGAAAATGACGAAAGGTCCCTTAATATATACCACTTAGCTATTACCCCAAACGGGCTATACAACATAATACCATTATCATATTTTTTAGATACTAATTACTCTAAAGAAGCTGCTAATAGTCTTATTTATGATATATACAATGAAACTGAAAACATTAAAAATCTACTGGATGATATTATTGAAGAAGATGTACCTTTAACTACATTAATATTATCTCCAGAAAGTGATATAGAAAATACTATTAATATTGATACTTTTAAATTAATTGAAGAAAATCAACTTCCGTTTATAATAAATTCAAGTGAAAATGTTAATACGCCTTTAGACATAGATACAGTAAAAGAACTTATTATAGAAAATAAGGCATGGTTTTTAGATAAGGTTTGGATCAGATTTACATATTTTATAGGTAACAATAGAAAAATACTATCTTTTTTTATGTTATGTCCTATAATTTATTGCATTTATATGATTATTTTAACTATATTCTACAGTGCAATAACGATGATTATTAGTGATTTTTTTAGATTCCTTACAGAAATATTTAATTCTAAATTATAAATTTTCAATTCTAAATTAAGGTGGAAACTGCTTAGGCAGTTTCTTTTAAGATTCCTTTCAAGGAATTTCCCCCTTAATTTATCATTTATAATTCAAAATTATAAATTAATAAAGCATTGCTTTATATTTTAAGCTTTTTAAATATTGCCGGATATACTCCTATTCCTACAAATGTTACTATTGTATATCTTATAAAATGGAATATTAATTCATTAGGAAAAATTAATTTTAATCCTGATTTAATTACAAGTAAAATTGCTATACCTATAACAACTCTTAATACTTTATTAATTAAGCTTCCCTCAACTGAAAAATTAACATATCTCTTTTCAACAATTACACCTAAAACAAATCCTAAATATGTTCCCATTCCTTTTATAAAATCTGGAGACTGCGCAAATATTAATGCAGGTATAAAACATAAGAAAGTTATTACATAAAGTAAGTTTCTATTATTAACAGAATTAAATAATTTATATGTTATTATTGCTATTATAAGTCCAAAGATTATTCCTACTACTACATCCTTAGGATAATGAACACCTAAGTAAAGTCTTGATATCCCAACTAAAAAAATTATAATAGTAGCTAATATATAAATAATTCTCTTTCTAAAGTATATAGCTATACTTCCATAAAAAGATGCTGCACCTTGGCTATGTCCGCTTGGAAAGGAGTATCCTGTAGCTGTTTCAGCTCTTAATGTTCTAATTCCCTCTTCTCCAATAGGCCTCTTCATTTTAAATATATCTTTTACCGCATTATTAAATAATAAGCTTGTAAGTGATGAATAAGCTACATACTCTCCAAACTTTTTATCATACGCCCAATATATAGTTGTTATTATAGATATTAATATTAACTCTTCACCAAACATAGTGAATACTTGAAATAATATATCTAGAAATGGATTTGATATACTCTGAATAGCTCTTATTATTTCTAATTCCATACTTCCTCCTCTATCTCCATAAATATAATTTATAATATAATTTTATATCATTATTATACTTATTATCAACATTTCTAATTTAGTAGTATAATAATTATTATAGTAATTAAAAAATTAAGGAGAACAATATGAACATTAATAGAAATGCACCATGCTGGTGCGGTAGCAATAAAAAATATAAACATTGTCATCTTGAATTTGACAAAAAATTATTTTCTTATGCCCAAAGAGGTGCTATTATTCCTCCAAGAAGTATAATTAAAAACGAAGAACAAATTCAACGTATAAAAGAAAGTTCTAAAATAAACACTGCAGTTTTAGATCTTGTATCAAAAAATATAAAAGTTGGTATGAGCACAGATGAAATAAACACAATAGTTCATGAGTTTACAGTTTCTCAAGGCGCTATTCCTGCTCCACTAAACTTTCAAGGCTATCCAAAAAGTGTTTGTACATCAATAAATGATGAAGTTTGTCACGGTATACCTAGTCCAGAGGTAATATTAGAAGAAGGAGATATTATAAATGTAGATGTTTCTACTATATATAATGGATATTTTTCTGATGCTTCTAGAATGTTTAAAATAGGAGAAGTTCATCCTGACCTAGATAAATTAGTAGATGTGGCAAAAGAGTGCTTAGAAAAAGGATTAGAAGCAGCTAAACCTTGGGGCTTTATGGGTGATATAGCAGAAGCAGTTCAAAAACATGCTGAAAGCAATGGCTATTCTGTCGTTAGAGAATTTGGCGGACATGGAGTAGGCTTACAATTCCATGAAGAACCTTTTGTATCTCACGTTGGTAAAAAAGGTACTGGTATGCTATTAGTTCCAGGTATGATTTTCACTATTGAGCCTATGATAAATATGGGAAAACCAGATATTTTTATTGATTCAGAGGACGATTGGACTGTTTTAACAGAAGATGGATATCCTTCCGCACAATGGGAATATACCGTTCTTGTTACAGAAACAGGAATAGAAATTTTAACTTATTAACTTATTCCCTAGTAAAATTTCAATGCTTTATTAGGTGATAATTTATAAATGACAAGTGACAAGTTTTGAATCAGCTTAAGCTGATTCAATTTCCTAACTTATCACTTGTCATTTTTTAAAGTTTATTTCCGCATTCACTACAGAACTTAGAATTTTCATCTTGTTTTGCTCCACACTCAGAACAAAATTTCTTTTTAGAGCTTTCTTCTACTTTTACTATCTTCTCTCCGCAATTTGGACAAAACTTAGCATTGTTATCTACATTACTATGGCAGTTTGGACAACTATTTGAATTATGAGTATCATTCTTTGAATTATCCATGTTACTCTTCATTTCTTTTGCCATTTGCATTCCCATTTGCATTCCTATACCAGCTTGAGCCATATTGCCTATTGAGCTTCCAGGATTCTTTTCCATAGACTCAACCATAGCTACATTTTGGTAGTGTCCTATATTTCCAACCATCCCATAAGCAGCATTTTTATCTATCATACTTTGAACTTGTTCTGGATAATTAAAGTTTTCAATTGTTACTCCAGTCACAGTTAAACCTATTTGTAAAAGTTGCATATCTAAATCTATCTTTAACCCTCTTGCTATATCTGCTGAATTTACTTGAAGATTAAACATATTTTTCCCTTCTTTTACTATCCATTTCATTAGAAGGCCATCCATAATAGCTGATGTACGTGTCTTAATATCCTCAACTGTAAATTGGCTCTTTATCCCCGCAACTTTATCTATTAAAGTCATATAATCATCAATTTTTACTGTATAAAAACCAAAACATCTTATTGGCATGCCCCCTGGCATACCTGGCGCTGGTATATTAATTGGACTTTTAGTTCCCCATCTTACTAAAAACTCTTTTGTGTTAATAAATAAAACTTCTGCTCTTAGCCCACTATTAAATCCAAACTTAAAGCCTTTTAAAGTTGATAAAAATGGGATTATTTCAGTTTCTACTTCATAATTTCCCTCATCAGTAAATACACCTTCAACTTTACCATTTTGCATAAAAATAGCATCTTGACCTGGTCTTATTATTAATCTACTATTTTTCTTTATTTCGTTATTCTTCCACATCCAAAAGATAACATCATCTCTTGTCTCATTCCATTCAATTACATTTAAAAGTTGGTTTTTAAATAATCCCATCTTTACCTCCGTTATATATTAAAAGATAATCCTATTTAATATTATACTACTCACTTTTTAACTTATTTAACATATCTTCAACAGCGTCATTGTTTCCCTTTAAAGCTGCAAGTTCATCCTCTACAGATGAATTATTAGTGTTATATTTACCCATTAAATCATCTATATCATCAACTGGTTTAGCATTTAATTCTGCCATTGCATTTGCTTCATCTAACATTCTATTTGCCTTTTCTTCCATTCTTGCAAAAGAATCCATACTAGCAGTTGATTTATTAACGCTATTTCCTATTGAATTAACTTTTTCTTGAATTTTAGCTGTTGCCATCTTAGCTTTTATAACAGCTCTTCTTTCATTAAGTTCTTCAATTTGACTTGATATTTTGTTATACATAGATTTCATTTTATCTGAATTTGATCTTGCTGTATCATATTTTGTTTGTAATAAAGTTAATTTTTCAGAAAGAGTTACCTTTTTCTCTAAAAATCTTCTTGCATCATCATCATTTCCTGCTGCAACAGCTCTTTTAGCATAATCCAGCATTTTATTAACTTCTACTTGGCATTCATTAAGTTCTCTTTTTGCTCTGCTTTCTTCCGCCATAACTGAAGCTGTTTCTACTTTTACTTCATTTAAATCCTTATTTAAGTTTCTCATTAGTTGATCTACCATTTTAACAGGGTCCTCACACTTATCTAGCATAGCATTAATGTTAGAAGACATTATATCAGTGAATCTCTTTAATATTGACATGCAAATTCCTCCCTTAACTTTGTATATTCTATATTATAGCATATTATATAAGCTTATTATATTTTTTTCCATCCTTATATATTACTGTATACTTCCTTGTGTTATCCTTTATAAAAAAGATAACTTTAAATATATATATTTCTAAGCATCTACAGAAAAATCCAAGTTTTCACATCAAAATAAATATGCTTTTAACAAAATATATAAATAATTTAAAGTTATCTTAATTAAATGTCTATTTTATTTACTTATACTCTTTCTTAACCTCTTCAACTCTTGTACTGAAGGAAATGGATTTTGATTTTTCAAGGCTCTATTTATATTATCATAAGCTTCTTTCTTCTTCCCAGCCTTGCATTGAGCTTGAATTAAATAATATAAATATTGTGGTGTCTCTCTAGATTTATTTATTAAATTTTTATAGTAATCCTCTACCCGCAAGAAATAATCTTTATCATCTTTATATGTTTTTTCTAAAACTTCCCCTCTTAATGTATAAATTTGTACATTATAAGCCTCTCCTGTTTCATGACTCCATAAAGCTATATTTTTTCCACCTCTAGAATTGCTTGAATCACAAAGTTCTATTTTGGAGTAGTTTAATTTATCCCCTTTCAAAGTCTTTATAAATTTACCTTCCTTAAAATCTAGTATATCTAATACTGACCATATACCACCAATTCTCCATCCTACTACTATACTTTCTCCGCCTTTTTGCTTTATCTTATCAATTATTAAATCTGATATATCATATCCTGTTCCATCTATATTGTCTAAAAACTTAACAACACCGTCTATCTCTCTAAATGCACTTAAATACTGTACATCTTTATACTTATATGCACATAGTATTTCCTCATTACCATCTCCATCAATATCTGCCTTAATTAATCCATTTCTTCCACCAAACTTGTTTAAATTTATTAACACAACATCATCAGGCAACTTACTTATAATATCTTCTTTTAAATCATTTCCCCTTGATAGTTCTGAAACATCTTCTCCATAAGTTGCTGCAAACTGTTCTATAACCTTTGTTTTACATTCCTCTAAGGAAATAGTACTAATAACTTCTCCAAGCGTACTTGAGTTTGTAATTCCAATAATCCTTTGATATGCTTCTATCCTCATAATATTCGAATCTAAATCTACTAATGGATATACAGTATTTACATATGATACTGATGGATCAGTATCTGTAATTATTTTCCCATCCATATCATATATTTCACTAAGATTATTTTTATTTATAGTTGATATATCTATAATGTATTTCTTCTGTAACTTATCACAAATCAACTCAAGCTTAAAATCATTTAAATATCTACACTTATATTTGTACTTATCTGAGAATGTATCTGTGTTAAATATTTCTAAAAGTTTTCCATCATCATAATGATATATATTTGCTATAGCATAATTGCCACTACCTCCACTTTCTCCATATATAAGTATATCTTCAGTGCAGTCATCACAAAAACTTCCTAAAAAAAGTTTAAAATTGTATCCACCTAACTTTAATGGATATTCCTTCTCTCCTATATCATCAGACTTAATTAGAATACATAAATTTTCAATGAAATTACTATCTTCATTAAATTTATCACCTTTTAAACATACTAAATCATCTTTTGATTCTTCTGTAACCTTTCCCCTTTTCGTATCAATAATTACTTCTTTCTTCAATTTATCCTCTCTAAGAAATTGTTATATAATTATATATTATTCATTAATTGATTTATCGTGTATTTACTTTAATCTAATATATCAGTTCTGAAAATCTCCTTACTAAAAAATAGAATCGTTTTACTTTCCATATGCTATGTTATATAAAAGCAATAATTAAATAAAAATATTAAAAAGGAACTCATCTACTAAATGATTTGAAAATCATTTAGTAGATAGCTCCTATATAGTTCTATTTCAATCTAACTATAGAAATAGTAACTGCATAAATATTTACTGGAGTATTTCCTTGTGTTAAGTTAGTCAATCTTATAACTCTATCTTCACATAAATTTACAATAGTATGATTAGCTATATTATTTAATCGTGTATCATCTGAAACTGAAGCTGCAAATTGTGATGCTGGAACTTTATCTCCATTAACATAAGTTAAAGTAAATGATACATCTCTATTATTAGAACTACATCCATTACCTGAAGTAAAAGATACTGAATACTTTATTAAATATGATGCATTACCTTTTAATCTTATCTCTCTACTATTAGCTGTGTGAGTTATATTATCTCCTACTATTTCATTAGTAGTAAATGGTACATTCTCTCCAGTATTCAATGCAACATTTGGATCATCTACTGTTCTATAAACTATACCAAAATCTCCAATTGTTCCCGCTGGTCCTGTTGCTCCTCTTAGTCCTTGAGCTCCTGTTGGTCCTTGTGGTCCTGCTGGTCCTACTGGTCCTGCTATTCCTTGTTGTCCTGCTGGCCCTACTGGTCCTTGTGGTCCTTGTATTCCTTGTGGTCCGCATGGTCCTGTTGCCCCTCTTGGTCCTTGTGGTCCTGTTGCTCCTGTATCTCCTTTTGGTCCTCTTGGTCCACATGGCCCACATGGTCCGCAATGTCCGCATGGTCCACATTCTCCTGGCTCACCTTTTGGTCCTCTTGGTCCACATGGTCCCGGTTCACCCTTTGGCCCTCTTGGTCCACATGGTCCGCATGGTCCGCATGGTCCGCAATGTCCGCATGGTCCGCATGGTCCACATTCTCCTGGTTCCCCCTTTGGTCCTCTTGGTCCGCATGGTCCACATGGTCCTTGTGGTCCTCTTGGCCCTCTTGGCCCTCTACAAACATAACATTTTTCACATTCTTCATAGTTTTTGCAATGACATTCATGTTCTTCATATTCCTTAGAATAACATTTTTCTTTTTCTTTTTTATTAGAAGAGCACTCATGTTTTTCATAGTTGTTAGATGAATATTCATCTACTGAATTATAATCATCACTATCATAATAATAATAATCTCTATTATTTTTATCCATTTTTTCCTCCTGAACTATCCCCATTTTTTTATCTTTTTACTGTTTACTTATAATATATGCTATGCCCTACTATTTTTTTTGTGATTATATTTATACAAACCTTTGTATTTTTCAACTTTTTTCGATTAGCAAACTATAAAATTATAGGTATTTAAGGATTATATTGTAATTATTTTTTTCTTGATATAGCTTTTTCTTCCCTCTTCTAACTCTTTGAAATAACTTATATAAGCATCAATTGGATAAATACCCCAAAGCCCTCTTTGGGATATTTATCCCTGTGAAATTTATCCACACTAATTTGACAAGCCCCAAAGGCTCTGTTTATACTTAATACTCGATGGACACAAGCTAGTTTTTGGAGGTGTAATTTTGTTTAAAAAACTTTTTTTATCATTAACCGTTATTACGCTATCAACACTAACTTCTTTTCCAACATTTGCTGATATACTATCTAAAACAGATAATATATCTAATCATGAATTTAGATATAATGAATTTAAAGAGAATTTAAATACTGTTGAGAAGTTAAATAAAATAATAGAAGCTACTAAAGAAGTTTCTACTAACAATATTACGGTTAAAAATACAAATAATAGTAGTACTACTGATAGCAATACTACTATAACTAACGAAAATATTAATCCTGGTTATATAAGTAATTTCACAATGGAAAGTACTGCTTATACTGGTGATACTATAACTGCTACAGGTACAGTTCCTGTTAGAGATTCAGAAGGAATAAGTACAATAGCTGTTGATCCGTCTATAATCCCACTAGGATCATTGTTGTATGTTGACGGATACGGATATGCTATTGCTGCTGATACAGGTGGAGCAATACAAGGAAATATAATTGACTTATACCTTAATTCTTATGATGAGTGTATGAATTGGGGTAGACAAAACGTCTCGGTATATTTAATTGCATACCCTGGACAATGGTAATAAGCTGTTCGCTAGTATCACAATGAAAATTTCTACCTTTGGCAAAAGAAATATTTTGCTTACGCAAAGGAGAAATGTTCAGTAAGCTGAAAATAAACAAATGCCTACGGCATATATGATATATCTGCTGTAGGCATATTTTTCTACACTGAAAGTGTATATCGCTCTGACGAAGTCATATTTCTCTTAACTTTAGCTAACATTTATCTTGTGAGAAATGCGAACAATATATTTTATTATTTAATATAAAGTTCCTTTTAATATTTAAAAAATCTTCCATATCATTTAAAAGATTTAGTAATTGAGCCCTATTTTCAAATTCTTCTCTTGTTTTTGGAAGCTCCATATTTTTATATTGTAGCTTTAACTTTTCTAACCTATATAAATGTTCTTTGCAATCATTATTTTCTCTAATATCTTCTGCAACTCGCTTTAAAAACATAGCCATGTTTTTCATCTGATCAACTGGCATACTAAATCTCTCAAAATTTTTTCTCATCTTTTTAATAGTATCAAACTGATTTCTTCTCATAGCAATATAATCTGTGTAATATGATGAACTCTTAAAAAAATTATTATTCACAATTTTATATGCAGTAATATTACTACGAATTAAATTCTTCTCTATATCATCCATTATTTTTTGCTCATCTATATCTACAGTTTGGGTTAATAATGATTTAGACATCTTTAACAATATAACTTTATATTTTTCCTCTATCCATATCTTATCTTTTCTAAACTCATCCTCTAATGCAGGCATAAACAAATTAGCTATAGACGCTACCCCTATACCTATTATCATAATTCCAAACTCATTTATTATTAGAGGTAAGTCTATCTTATCTGCTACTAATAAATGCGTAGATAAGACAACAGACGCAATCATCCCTTCTTGTATTTTAAGTCTAGACGTTATAGGTATTAATATTAATAAAAATATTCCAAAGCTAATAGCTCCATTCCCTAATATTCCATAAACGATTAATGATAATATTTGTCCAATAATACATGCAACAGCTCTATTTCTTCCTACTATTAAAGCTTTCCTTCTAGTATCTTGAATTCCTAAAATAGCTATAACTGCAGCTACTGTTGAGTACTTAAATCCAAGAGATTCCCCTATAACTAAGGCTATAGTTGCACTTAAAGCCATCTTAAAGGCTAGATTATAAATATATTTCACCATATCCCTACTTTCTTTTCATTTGCTATTTAATACTTCTAAAAAACTTTCTATTTCTTCTCCATCTAAAAATACATCACCAATACACCCATGTGCCCTATAATAATCATATCCATTATGATAATCAGAGCCAGCTGTATATATAATATTTCTTTTATTAGCTACTTCAATAAAATAATTGGTATCCTCTTCTGTATTGGCAAAATATTTAGCTTCAATACCGTCAAAATCCATCTCTATTACTTCATTAAAAACCCCTCTTGGCAATAAAACAGGATGAGCTAATACTACAACAGCACTAAAATATTTAAGTATTCTTATCCCCTCTTCAATAGATATTTTTTTATTACCTCTATTTAATGTAAGTATATCTCTAAAGCGATTTTTTATATACGATATATTTCCTTTTTTAATATTATTTATTGTATCTATAAATAATTCATTTTTATAAACATCATAATTAAAATATCCTAATATATGAATTCTAATACCTTTATATCTAGTAGATAGTTCCAACCCTGGTATTACTTTAACACCATGTATTTTACCATATTCTACTGCTACTTCAACACCGTTAACAGTATTATGGTCTGTTAATGCTATAATATCTAAATTTCGTTTTTTTGCAAATAATATTATCTCATCTGGCTTTAAAGCTCCATCCGAAGCTGTAGAATGAATATGAAAATCTCCTCGCTTATACATAATATTTTTCCTAATTATAATTTTAGTTGTTATACACTATCATTTTATAAAAGTTTATTGTCTTTGTTCATTATTAACTTATAATTGCAAATTAAAAGAGATATCTTTTGATACCTCTAATATTTTAATCTAATTATATTTACATCTCTAGTAAAATTAATAAAATTATATAGTATTAATACATCCTGAATATTGTTATTATTTATATATTGATCTACTTTTTCTTTAAAAGTTCTTAAATCAATAACATGTATCTCTTCAAAGTTTTGAGTTAAATAAGGTACTAATGAATTAGCATAGGAGTCTTTGATAACTGCTATTTTTTTACCATTACTTAAGTTACTATTTTTTATAACCGTTAAAGCATTATTACCTTTTAAAAATAATGCATATTTATCTCTTAATTCTAATTGTGAATAATCATATATTGAATCATATTCTTCCCCTAGAATACTCATAGTAACTCCGCTTACATCTAAATAACTAAAAATATCTGGCTCCACATTAAAAGGCTTTGCCTTAGAAAAATATGTTCCGTAAAAATTATCTACTTTCGTAACATCTCCTTCTTCTAACTTTATAGGAATTTCCCCTATACTCTCAACAAACTCTTTATAAGCTAAATATGCTCCATATACAGTCCAGTGATGATCAGTTCTATAGTAAATATATTCATTTTTATTTTCTTTCATAATCTCTGATAAATTAATATTATTTGTATCGACTATATTTTCATATATATACTCTATATTTTCTTCTTGTGGAACTAAAGGAGCAGCTTTAGGAACAAGCTCTTTATATATTTCATAAGAGTTAGGAGCTATCATAAGCGACACCTTAGAAGAGACCTTATCTTTAAATATCTTTATAGCTTCAATATTATTTAAAAATCTAGTATTGTCAAAACTCGAATACTTTTCAAATAAATACTCCTTATCCCCATATATAATTCCGTTATTTTCAATTTTACCTAAACAATATTCACTTCTCGATTTTATATCAATCCATCCATCTCTAAATATAAATTGATCATTAATATAACTTTCATAGTTTTGCTGAAAGCTATTATCCCAAAAAGCGTCTACTGTAAACTTTACTTTTTGCTTTAGATTTCTATTCTCCAAGTCAGAAAAAGTTTTATCTGGCTTTAATATATCTAATACACTTAATAAAACTACTACTATAAAAAAACTATATAATAAATAATTTTTTTTCATCATATCACCACCTAAAATCTAAAATATAAGAAAGGATTATAAGTAGCATCTACTAAATAAGCTATAGAAATTAAAAATATACACATTAAAATCACAGTATTTATCAATTTATTTTTAATAATTTTTTTATATGCTATTTCAATTATAGGAGTTGAAAATAACGCTGCTATAATTAAGGTTAATCCATAATTTCTTATATAATAAAGCCAATCTATCCCGCCAGTCATATTAAATAACTTTATAAATAGAATTTTA
>OGIX01000617.1_pt1 | contig 22869 bp, 18 predicted proteins | sample 1571901 | NCBI WGS metagenome assembly OGIX01 (sample SAMEA2582102, study PRJEB24529) | metagenome | biome: Human gut stool | place: China | collected 2011
GACGCTCTTCCGATCTGAGAAATAATTCAAGGGAAATATAATGGAATAGATGTTTTATTATCTTGTCCCTTAAATTTATATACAGAAATAATATTATCAGATGAAAAGGAAAGAGATAATGAAAGAGAATATATAAAGTCTTATAGATTTATAGACAATATTTTAGATAAATGGGGATATAGAAATTGGAAAATAGCACTTTCTATAAATTCTACAATACCTAAAGGAAAAGGATTTGCTAGCAGTACAGCAGATTTATCTGCAATTTATAATGGGTTATTAAGATTAATAGATAGGAAATTTAATCAAGAAGAACTTATAAAACATTGCTTAAAAATAGAACCTACAGATAGTATTATATTTGATAAAGCTACTATATTTGACTATAAAGAAGGAAAAGTTACAGAAAAAGTTGGTAACTATTTTAAATTTCATGTTTTATGCTTTATTGGAGAAAATGTGGTGGATACTGTAGAGTATAATAGCAAGGAACTACAACCGTTAAAAAAAATAGATGATTTGCTTGGAGAGTTAAGAGAAGCATTTGAAGATAAGGATATTAAAAAATTAGCTAAGGTATCTACTGAAAGTATAATTAGAAACCAACATAGATTAAAGTATAATATTTTAGAAGAGGTGCTAGAGATAAATAAGTTACTTGGTGGTTTAGGTATTATAGGAGCCCATAGTGGAGATATGTTAGGAATAATTTTTGATAATATAGATGAAGAAAAAATGAAAAGAATTAAAAATATAAATATTAATGGATATGAAAAGATTATTGTAGAAACCTTGGATAGTGTTGTTCGCTAAAGCTTATAAGAGAAAAGTTAGCTAACGCTAAGAGAAATATGTCCTTTGGACTGAGAAATGTTCACCTTTGGTGAAGAGAAATATACACTTTCAGTGTAGATAAATGTGACTGCGGCATATATAAGATTCGTACTGTAGCCATGGTTTTCTATAACTTTAGTCACGCATTTTTCTTCAGCTTGCTGAATATTTCTCTGTAGCTTTAGCTACATATTTCCCTTGCCAAAGGTAATATTTCTTTTTGAGAGCGTAGCGAACAACTTATTTATCCAATTCCTAAAAGTTTAACAACAGTATTGAAAACAAAGCAGATAACAATTCCTGTAGCTGTAGGTATTAAAAATGAGAGTGCAGTCCATTTCCAGCTCTGAGTTTCTTTTTTTATTGTTAAGCAGGTAGTACTACAAGGCCAGTGCATTAGTGAGAATAACATTACAGATACAGCAGTAACCCAAGTCCAACCGTTAGCAACTAATAATTCTCTAAGATGGACTATATTATCTAATTCGAATATTGTTCCTGAAGCGGTGTAACTCATCAAGATTATTGGAATTACTATTTCGTTAGCAGGAAATCCTAAAATAAATGCCATTAAAATATATCCATCTAAACCTATCAAGTGAGCAAAAGGATCTAAAAAGTTTGCACAATAAGATAGTAAGCTTAAATCACCTACAGAAATATTTGCCATTATCCAAATTACTAGTCCAGCTGGTGCAGCTATAACAATAGCTCGCCCTAATACGAATAAGGTTCTATCAAAAATAGATCTAACTAAAACTTTACCTATTTGAGGTTTTCTATAAGGGGGAAGTTCAAGAGTGAAAGATGATGGGATACCTTTTAAAATTGTTTTAGATAGTATTTTTGATATGATAAATGTCATAAATACTCCTAGAAGTATTACTGATGTTAAAATAAGCGTTGAAAGTATAGATTGAAATGGACCAGTAAACATACCAACAAAGAACATAGAAATTATAGCGATTAGTGTTGGAAATCTACCATTACAAGGAACAAAGTTATTTGTAATAATAGCTATTAATCTTTCTCTTGGAGAGTCTATGATTCTACATCCTATAATTCCGGCTGCATTACATCCAAATCCCATGCACATTGTAAGAGCTTGTTTACCACATGCAGAGCACTTTTTAAAGAAATTATCCAAGTTAAAGGCTACCCTAGGTAAGTATCCTAAATCCTCTAATAATGTGAATAGAGGGAAAAATATTGCCATTGGAGGAAGCATTACAGATATAACCCAAGCTAAAACTCTATATATACCTTGCACTAAAACACCTTCAACCCAATGTGGAGTACCAAGCCATAGGAAAAATTCAGTAAGTCTATCTTGAATCCAAAATAATCCGTCAGCAAGTAAAGCAGATGGTACATTAGCACCGGTTATAGTTATCCAAAATATTATTGCTAGCAATAATATCATTAAAGGAATACCAAATTTTTTGGATGTAAGGTACTTATCTATCTTTCTATCCCTGCTGTTATATTCTAAGTTATTAAAAGAAGTAACAGACCTACTTAGCTTTTCACATTTAGATATTAATATAGAAACTATATCATCTCTTAATGCATCAGTATCTATATTATTGTAATTAAGAAGTTCTCTGCTTTTTATGATGCTATCATTAACAGAATCAATACTAAGAATATCTAAATTAAGATATTTATTTATAGACTCTAATAAGGTTTTATCGTCCTCTAAAAGCTTTAGAGCTAACCAACGCAAGTTAAGATTATTAATATTTAAGGTATTTAGAGTGTTAACTATAATAGAAAGTGAAGCTTCAATAGATTCATCGTATTTTATTTTAATAGGATTAGTTTTAATTTTATTATTAGTCAAATTATATATAGTATCCATTAAAATATCTAATCCTTCACCTATGGAAGCACTTGTACCTATACATGGAACACCTAGTAATAAAGATAACTTTGTGAGGTCTACAGTAATTCCCTTTCTTTTTGCTTCATCCATAAGGTTTACACATACAATTACATTGCTAGTAATTTCTATAGTTTGTAATACTAAATTAAGGTTTCTTTCCAAGCAAGTAGCATCTACAACTACTATGGTAGCATCAGGGTTGCCGAAACAGATAAAGTCTCTAGCAACTTCTTCTTCTACTGAATTAGCCATAAGAGAATAGGTACCAGGAATATCAACCATAATGAATCCCCTATCCTTATGAACACATCTACCTTGAGCATTTGTAACTGTCTTTCCAGGCCAATTTCCTGTATGTTGTTTTAGTCCAGTCAAACTATTAAATACAGTACTCTTACCTACATTTGGATTACCTGCAAGTGCAATAACTTTATCATCTTCTGATTCTTTAATTATTTTTAGTTCATGGTCTATTGCAGAGACACCAGTAGAACCTTTTGTTAATCCCATATTAACCTCCAAAAAAGAATTGATAAATTATTAAAATTTCTAAGTGAATAATAAATATAAAAATTTAATATATTTATAATAATTCTACTGATATTTGTGAAGAATCCTCATTACGTAATGCTATAACTGCACCACGTATCAAATATGCTATAGGATCTCCAGATGGACTTTGTTGGAGAGCCTCTATTTCTGTGTCGCCAATTAATCCCAAGTCTAAAAGTCTTCTTCTAATTGAACCAGTAGAGTTAAGTGAAACAACTTTACACTTTTGACCTATTTCTAATTTATCTAGAGTAAGTTGGTTTTTCATATTGATTTTCTCCTCCCTAAGTTTTTTAGTGATGGGAAAGAAAGTTTCCCTACACTAACAAGGTATGAGTATAGATAAAAATGGTGTCAAATTAGAGGAGAAAAAATAAAAAAAAATATTAAGGTGGTGATATATATGGAAGAAAATTTTTATACAACTAGAGGGTATGAAATTCAATCATATACAAATAATTTACTTACTTCATCGATGGAAGATTATTTAGAGATGATTTATAGGGGATATTTAGCTGATGGCTATATTAGATTAAGTAAGTTAGCCAGTTTATTAAATGTTAAGGATTCATCAGCTAGTAAAATGGTTCAAAAATTAGGAAAATTGAAACTGATAAATTATGAGAAATATGGAGTTATAACATTGACACCAAAGGGGATAGAAATAGGACATTTTTTATTATATAGACATAATATTTTAGAAGATTTTTTAAGGCTTTTAGGTGGAGAAGATAATTTATTAGTTGAAACTGAGCTGATAGAACACGTTATTAGTAAAAAAACTGTAAATAATATACATTTATTAAATGGATTTTTTTATGAAAATAAAGAAATATTAGATAAGTTTCTAGAATATAAAGATAAAAGTTTATCTAAGGATATAAAAAGTTAAATATATTTATTATAAATTTTATTGAAATAGGTATAAAAATTTTATCTATATGAATAATATAAAATATAATCATAATAGATAAACAGTTATCTAAATGTGATTATGAGGCGTTGCGAGAAAATGCAACGTCTTTTCTTATATAGGACTTAGGAGGAAATTTTATGGTTGACATAGCTATGATAGGAACGGGGGGAGGAATGCCTATGGTTGAGAGGTATTTATCTGCTGCTCTTATAAATTTCAAAGGTAGAAAAATACTTGTTGATTCAGGGGAAGGCACTCAGGTATCTATGAGAATTTTAGGATTGGGATTTAAAATTATTGATGTAATATGTATAACTCATAGCCATGGTGACCATATTGTAGGGCTACCAGGACTTTTAGGCACTATAGGCAATTCAGGAAGAGAGGAACCAATTATAATTTTAGGACCAAAGGGAATAAAGGATGTTATTAAAGGTCTTAGAGTTATATGTCCATATTTACCATATGAACTTATTATAATTGAAAATCCACATAATATAAAATTATCAGTTGATAAGAATAGGATGAACTTTGAAGATAGGTTTGAAGGAGATATTATCATAAATAGTCTAGAGCTTGATCATTCAGCATCATGTATTGGATATAATTTTATTATTAATAGACGCCCTAAGTTTGATGTTAATAAAGCAGAACTAAATAATGTTCCTAAAAAACTATGGAGCACATTACAGAAAGTAGAAAGTGTAAAAGAAGATAATATAATATATACAAAAGATATGGTTTTAGGAGATATAAGAAAGGGAATTAAAATTAGTTATATAACAGACAGTAGGCCGATAAAAGAAATAATAAATTTCATTTCAAGAAGTGATCTTTTTATATGTGAAGGAACATATGGGAATAATGAAGATATGGAAAAAGCTATAAAAAACAAACATATGACATTTAGTGAAGCGGCAAATTTAGCAAAAGAGGGGATGGTGAAAGAACTTTTGTTAACTCATTTTAGCCCTTCATTAATAGAACCTGAAATGTATTTAATTAATGCTACTAGTATATTTTATAATACAGTAGTAGCCTATGATAGAATTATAAAAACAATAAAATTTACAGATTAGTTAGCAAATAATAGAGCTTATTCAACTCATATTTAAAATATATATTAAATTTACTATGGTTATAAAAGGAGACTAAGTATGTCACATGTAGTAGGAAAATCAGCATACAAAAGTTTGGAGGAAAGGCTAAATAGATTTCCGCAAGGAGCACCAGCATCAGAAACACTTTATAAAATACTTGAAATGCTTTTTGATAAAAAAGAGGCAGAGCTTGTAGCACAACTTCCTATTAAAGCCTTTACTACAGAAAAAGCAGCAAATATATGGGGAATTAAGGTAGGAGAAGCTACTAAAATTTTAGATAAATTAGCAGGTAGGGCAATACTTTTAGATATTGAACAGGATGGTAAAAGAACCTTTTTATTACCACCTCCAATGGCAGGTTTTTTAGAATTTAGTATGATGAGGACTAGAGGAGATATAGATCAAAAGCTTTTAGGAGAGTTATATTATCAATACATGAATGTTGAAGAAGACTTTATAAAAGAATTATTTTATAGTGCAGAGACTAAATTAGGAAGAGTATATGTACAAGAAAGTGTTTTAAGCTCGGATAATTCTGTAGAAGTTTTAGATTATGAAAGAGCATCACATATAATAAAAACTGCAACAGATATAGGGATAAGTACTTGTTATTGTAGGCATAAGATGCAACACGTTGGTAAGGCTTGTGATGCGCCTATGGATATATGTATGACATTTAATAATACTGCAACATCTTTAATTAAACATGAGTATGCAAGGAAAGTAGATGTATCAGAATGTTTAGAACTATTAGAAGTTGCTTATGAAAATAACTTAGTTCAATGTGGAGAAAATGTAAGAAAAGGGGTAAACTTTATTTGTAATTGTTGTGGATGTTGTTGCGAAGCTATGGTAGCCGCAAAAAAGTTTGGAGTAATGCATCCAGTTGAAACAACAAATTATATTGCATATATAGATGAAAATACTTGTATGAAATGTGGTAAGTGTGTTAAAGAATGCCCAGTAGGTGCAATAAAGCTGGTAACTATAAATGAGAATACTCCTATAGAAAAGGTTGTAGCAAAGGTAGACGAAGATTTATGCTTAGGATGTGGAGTATGTGTTAGAAATTGTTTTAAAAGTAGTATAATGCTAAAATCTAGGGGGAAAAGAATAATAACACCTGCTACTTCAGTTCACAGAGTTGTACTTATGGCAATAGAAAAAGGACAATTAGCAAATCTAATTTTCGATAATAGAGCTTTAGTAAGCCATAGGGCTATGGCGGCAATACTTTCGTCTATTCTTAAGTTATCACCTGTAAAAAAAGCTATGGCAAGTGAACAGATGAAATCTATATATTTAGATAAACTTTTGAGTAAGTAATAAAAAAGTGGCAAAATTTAAGTAAAACTCATATAATGCTAGTAATCTCTTTGCACTGCATATAAATCTACAGTACAAACTGATCAGGCCGATGAATTACTTATTTATGGAGCCGGGCCCAAGTTTACTAGGGCAACAGGAGAAAAACACCTGTGGGACAGTATATTGTTCTACAGGTGTTTTTATTTTTATGTAGAATAATAACTGAAATAAGATCCGTATTGCAATGCCATAGAGCTATCAAAATTATGGAGGTAACTTTTATGACAGAACAAGGAAAGGTATTGGATATAAATGGACTAACGACTGAAGAGGTTAAAGAAAGACAAGAGAAGTATGGAAAAAATCAATTGATACCAGAAAAAAAAGAAAATTTTATTTTAAAAATATTAAGTGTATTAAAAGAGCCAATGTTTTTGCTTCTTATTGTAGCTTCTACTATTTATTTTATATTAGGAGAGCCTAGAGATGGAACTATAATGTTGGTATTTGTTGTAGGAGTTATAAGTATTGAAGTTATTCAAGAGTGGAAAACGGATAAAACTTTAAAAGCATTAAAAAATCTATCTGCCCCTCATACTGTAGTGGTAAGGGATGGAAAAGAATGTACTATAAATAGTGAAGATATAGTACCTGGCGATTTGATAATTATTACAGAAGGTGTCAAAATTCCAGCCGATGGAAGAATCATTAAAGCAAATGATCTTAGAGTTAATGAGTCATCATTAACTGGTGAAGCTGAAGAGGTATGGAAATGTTTAGAAGATAGTGATAATAAAGATTATTGGAAAAAGGATTATTGTTATGCAGGGACATTGGTAACGCAAGGTAGTGGAACAATATTAGTTGATAAAATAGGGATATATACTGAATATGGTAAGATAGGAATCAATATTGCAGAAGCTCCTGATAGACCAACTCCATTAGAAATACAGACCAGAAAGTTAGTTAAGGCTTGTGCTATAATTGCTGGAGTTTTATTTGTTTTAGTATGCTTAGTTACTTTTATAAACTTATCTGATCATGGGATAAAGTCAAGAATAATAGAAAGTATTTTATCAGGAATAACTCTTGCAATGGCGATGATACCAGAAGAGTTTCCAGTTATATTAACAGTTTTTTTGTCTATGGGGGCATGGAGACTAGCTAAAAAGAATTCATTAGTTAGAAGACTTTCATCAGTGGAAACATTAGGGGCAGTAACTGTATTATGTGTAGATAAAACAGGTACAATAACCAAAAACAAAATGGCTGTAAATAATATTTGGACTACTAATAGGGAAAAAGAAGAGTTGATAAGAATTATGGGAATGGCGTGTGAAACAGAGGCCTATGATCCTATGGAACAAGCTATGCTTAAATATTGTAAGGATAATAATTTAAAAGAAGAAGATTTATTTTGTAACAGATTGATAAAAGAGTATTCATTTACTAATGAGAGAAAGATGATGGGACATGTATGGCGCTGTGATGATGGAATAGTAGTATGTGCAAAAGGTTCACCTGAAAAAATATTGACTATTAGTAAGTTAAATGAAGATATGAAAAAGCTAATAGAAAATAAAATTTATGAAATGTCATCTAAAGGATTAAGAGTTATAGCAGTAGGCAAGGAAGTAGTAAATGATGAAGAAGATATACCAAAAGAACTAGAAGGATGTAGTCTTAAGTTTTTAGGCTTAATAGGTCTTCAAGATCCTCCAAGAGAAAATGTAAGAGAAGATATTGAAAGTTGCACAAGAGCTGGGGTAAGAGTAGTTATGATAACTGGAGATAATGGAATAACTGCTAGCTCTATAGCAAAACAAGTAGGGATTTCTCATAGCAATGAAATTATTACTGGAGATGACCTAAATAATATGACAGATGAGGAATTAAAGGAAAAAGTTAAAAATGTAAGTATATTTTCTAGAGTAGTACCAGAGCATAAGATGAGAATAGTAAGAGCTTTTAAAGATAATGGAGAAGTTGTTGCTATGACAGGGGATGGTGTTAACGATGCTCCAGCTTTAAAATATGCGGATATTGGAATATCTATGGGGAAAAAAGGTTCAGAAGTATCTAGGGAGGCATCTGATTTAATTCTTTTAGATGATAATTTTAGGACTATAGTAGATACAATAAAAGATGGCAGAAGAATTTATGATAATATAAGAAAAGCTATAGGATATGTTTTTGCAATTCATATACCAATAGCTCTTGCATCTTTATTAGCTCCTATACTTGGAATTAGATCTTCATTTTTGATGTTATTACCTGTACATGTTGTTTTATTGGAATTAGTAATAGACCCAACATGTTCAATAGTATTAGAGAGACAGCCAGCAGAGAGTGATATAATGGAACGTAATCCTAGAAATAAGCATGAGAGTATATTAACATCAAAACTTCTTATTAAAAGTATAATACAAGGTGTTGTATTGTTTATTGCATCTTTTGGAGTATATTATTTACATTTATATAAATTCCCTAATGAGTATGAGATTGCCCGTTCAATGGGGTTAATGGTAATAGTAATATCGAATTTGTTACTTGTACAAGTTAATAGTTCAGATATGGATTTTTGCTTTAAGTCTTTGAAATATCTAAAGAGAGATAAAGTTATGTGGGCAGTATGTATTGGCACAATTTTAGGACTTATAGCTATAATGTATACTCCTATAGCTTTAGTATTAAGTTTATCTCCACTTACTATAACTGAAGTTTTTAGAGTTATCATCATATCAGTGGTAGCAGTCTTTTGGTATGAGATAGTTAAAGTTTTTAATAGAAAGAGTCATAAGTAGTTAATGCATGTTTATAAGAAGCTAGGAGAAATCCTAGCTTTTATAAAAATATTTATAATTGGATCTTAAAAAGAATATATCAAGTAATTAAAAATATATTTATTAATAATATAAGTACAGATTTTATAAAAATAATTAGGAGGTAGATTTTGTGGGCAATATTAGTGACTATCTTAGAATTGCAGGAATAATAATTGGAGCAATTTTAGGTTTATGGTTCTTACTTTGGATTTTTGGATTAAGAATTATTGACAATGATAAGGTTGGAATTGTAGAAAAGTGGTGGAGTAGAAAAGGATCATTAAAAGAACAAATCATAGCTTTAAATGGTGAAGCAGGATATCAACCAGAATTGTTAAGAGGAGGAATTCACTTTAGAACTCCATTAATCTATAAGATTCATGTTGTACCCTTAGTTACTATTCCACAAGGAAAAGTAGCTTATGTTTTTGCTAGAGATGGTAAGGCTCTTGAACCTACACAAACCTTAGGTGAGGTTGTCGTGGAAAGTAATAATTTTCAAGATGTAAGAGGGTTCTTGGTGAATGGAGGACAAAAAGGACCTCAAAGAGGAATCATAAGAGAAGGTACTTATGCTTTTAATCTAGCTCAGTTTGTTATTATTACTGAAACTGTTACTTATTGTTTGAAAACAGGAACTAAAGCAGAACAAGAAACATTAAAAGCTATGGCAAAATTAATACATGAAAGAAAGGGATTTGAACCAGTTATTATTAAAGGTAATACTGATTTGGTTGGAATTGTTACTGTCCATGATGGACCATCACTAGGGGGAGAAAACATAATTTGTCCTACTGTTGGAGATGATGCAGCAGATCCGAATTATCATAATAATTTTCAGGATATTGATGCCTTTTTAAGAGCAGGGGGATTTAGAGGTAGGCAGTATCAGGTTTTAGCAGACGGAACTTATTTTATAAATAGATTATTTGCTACTATTGAGTATATTCCTAAGGTTGTTATACCAGTTGGATTTGTAGGGGTAGTAGTATCCTATACTGGATCAAAAGGTGAGGATTTTTCAGGTATAGATTATAAACATGGAGAACTTGTAAAGAAAGGATATAGAGGAGTATGGAATGAACCTTTAATGCCAGGAAAATATGCATTTAATATTTATGCAGGAAACATAATTAAGGTTCCAACTACCAATGTAATCTTAAAGTGGATATCTAATCAAATTGGAAATCATAAATATGATGAAAATCTTAAAGAAGTTAGCTTAATAACTAAAGATGCTTTTGAGCCAAACTTACCTTTATCCGTAGTATTTCACATAGATTATAGGAAGGCACCATTGGTTATTCAGAGATTTGGGGATATAAAGATGCTTGTAGACCAGACTTTAGATCCTATGATTTCTGCATACTTTAAAAACATTGGTCAAACTAAGACTTTAATAGAATTAATTCAAGAACGTAATGATATACAGGGTCAAAGTTCAAGAGAAATGCAAGAAAAGTTTGGACATTATAATTTAGAATTAGAGGAAGTATTAATAGGAACACCTGCAAGTCCAAAGGTAGGAAATGAAATTGAAACAATATTAACTCAATTAAGAAGTAGACAAATAGCTAGGGAACAACTACAAACATATGAAACCCAACAAAAAGCAGCTGAAAAGGAGAAAGAGTTAAGAGAGGCAGAAGCTGTAGCTAAACAACAAACTACATTAACTGAATCTGATATAAATATTAGAATTCAAGAAAATCAAGGTAAAGCTGAGTTGATGAAAGCAAGGCAGGATGCAGAGAAAATACAAAAACTTTCTGAGGCAGATGCTTATAAAGTTAAGAAGCAATCAGAAGCTGAAGCATTTAAAATTAAGGTTACTGCAGAGGCTGAGGCTGATAAAGAAGCTAGAGTAGGTATATCTAAAGCTATAGCAGCTAAAGAACAAGTTAATGCTTATGGGGGACCACAATATAAAGTTATAAATGACGTTATGTCATCATTTGCAAATGCTATTAAGGATGGAAAGGTTGATATAGTTCCTAAGACATTAGTAAATGCTAGCGGAAGCAGTGATGGGGTAGGCACAAATGCATTTGAGTCATTAATGATGCTTTTATTAAGTGAAAAATTAGGGGGATTAGAATTCAATAAAGAAAGTGAAATTTCTGATCAAGTTAAAAGAATAAAAGAGGAGCTTTTGAATCAAATATCAACAAAAGATTATGTGGAAAATAGTTTGTTAAGCGAAGAAGAAAAAGAAAATTAATTATTTTCTTAAAATATGTATATATTTCATTTCGTAGGGAAAACTGAGAAAGAACAAGTGTTAAATTCAGGAGGAAATAAAATGTCAGACAAAACTTTAGTATGTAGAGACTGCGGACAAGAATTCGTATTTACTACAGGAGAACAAGAATTCTACAAGGAAAAAGGCTTTACAAATGAGCCAACAAGATGTGCTGCTTGTAGAAAAGCTAAAAAAGAACAAAACAATAGAAGATAAGTAATCTTTTGTTTTAAAGTAGTATTAAAGTAATAGTTTATTATTTTAATACTACTTTTTTCAATAATTTTAAAATATGTTTACTATAAATCACATTATGACAAAAAAACTCATATGTATATCTTATACGATATGAGGAGAAAGTGATATGAACGAAAGAGTATTTTTAGCTAAAGACTATAGTTACTATGAATCTTTAGGTCTTAGTAAGGAAATAGAAATATGGGAAGATGGTCTTAGAACATCTGGAGATAGAAATTCATATGAATGGTGGTACTTTGATGCAGAGTATACTAATGGTTGCAAATTTGTAGTTATATTTTATACAAAAGATAGGTTTGATGTTAAGGGATCGGGAAAACCTACAGCTACTTTAGATGTTACGCTACCTAATGGACAAACAATATGTAGAACAATAAGTGAGAATACTAAAATGATCGATGCATCAAAAGAGAGTTGTTATGTAAAAATAGGAGATAGCTTTATAAAGTATGAAAATGGAAGTTATCATGTTCATTTTAAAGATGAGTTAGTTCAATATGATTGTGTTATGAAAAGCGACCTTTCTATGTATAGACCTAAAACAGGATATACATTTTTTGGCGAGGATGAAAAATTATATTTTGCATGGTTAGTAGCACAACCAAGTGCAAAAGTTTCAGGATATGTAAAAGTAGGGGGATTAAGTTTAGAGCTAGAAGGTAATGGGTATCACGATCATAATTGGGGAAATGTTGAGATGAATAAAATAATTAATCATTGGTATTGGTGTAGAGCTAAGGTAGGGCCATACACAATAATCGCTAATGATATTATAGCTGAGCAGAAATATGATTATTTAAGGTCAGCTACTATGTTTATTGCTAAGAATGATGAAGTACTACTAGAGGATGAAGAGAAAACTAAGATCGAAAGGAATAATACAAAAGAGCATGATTTAACTAAGAAATTTATAGATAATAATATAACATTTATTTGTAAAGATGATAATGGAGTAAAGTATACTATTGAATTTTTTAGAGAGAAAGATATTTTCGCGTCATCACTTTTAAATGTTATGGGATTATCTTATAGCGAAATTTTATTGGCAATTTCTGAAAAGATAAACCCAACATATCTTAGATGTGTTGGAAATGTTAGATTAACTGTAGAATCAGAAGAAGGTAAAGAAATTTTTGAAAGCGATGCATTATGGGAGCAAATGTTTTTTGGAAATAATAAAACAGCATATATATCAGAGAAATAAGAAAAAATATCTATTAGATAAGAAAAAAAGATTAAGTTGTAACACTTTTTAAAGCATATAATAAACTAAAATCAAAGATGAAAAATTATTTGACATTAATGTAAATTAATGCTAAACTTGGTTTAAGTTAAAGTAAATTAAATATGTTGTAAACAACTTGATGTAGAGGCCGCGATTGTCATCAGTACTGTAACTGAAAACTTTAAGCTAATATTTATTAGATTAAAGCTACTCATTGGAATGTTATGAGAAAGAGTTATAGGAAAGGGTCCATCGCCGAAATGGATAGATAAAAGTCTATTTATTGGGGCTATGTTTAAGAAGCATAGAACTGTCTTATGAGAATTGCCCAATTTTCATAAAGAAGAGCTACACCTTGTTGGGGCAGAAGGTTTTGTTTTATATTATTTTAAAACAGTCATGAGTGCCTTTTGCTCATGACTGTTTTTTTATTTACTAACTTATTCAGGTTAAATTTAGTAAATAGGAGGATATAAAATGAAATTATTTGGAACTATGAAAAAAAATCAAAATGGGAATTTAGAAATAGGAATGTGTGATGCTGTTGATTTAGCAAAAGAATATGGTACACCGTTATATGTAATAGATGAAGAATTAGTTAGAAGAAATTGTAGAACTTTTAAAGAAAATTTTAAAGCGTATGGAATAGAAACAGAAGTTATATATGCCTCTAAAGCATTTTTAAACCTAGCTATTTGTAAGGTAATTGAAGAAGAAGGTTTATCACTAGATGTAGTATCAGGAGGAGAACTTTATACAGCTATTAGGAGCAATTTTCCATTAAATAGGGTTTACATGCACGGAAATAATAAAACAGAAGAAGAGCTTAGATTAGCTATAGAATCGAATATTGGAAGAATAGTTGTAGATAACAGATATGAGCTAGAGTTGATTCAAGAGTTATGTGATGAATTAGATAAAAATATTGATGTTCTTTTGAGGGTGAACCCAGGAGTTGATGCTCATACTCATGAATATATCCAAACATCAAAAAATGATTCTAAGTTTGGAGAATCTATATTTAGTGAAGATATATATGAAGTAATAAAAAACTTTATGAAGAGTGAAAGAGTTACTTTAAGAGGGTTTCATTGTCATATAGGATCACAGATATTTCAAGAGACATCTTTTTATATGAGTGTTTCAGTTATGATTGATTTTATAAGTAGGATAAAGGAAAAGTGCGATTTTGTTACTAGAGAGTTAAATATGGGTGGAGGTTTTGGAGTTTATTATTGTGAAGGAGATTCACCTATAGAGCTAGGCAATTTTTTAAGTAATATGGTAGTTTCCACTAAAGAAGAATGTTCAAAACATAATTTGGCTATTCCTAAAATAATGATAGAGCCAGGAAGATCTATAATTGCAAATGCAGGAACAACTTTATATAAGATTGGTGGAACAAAGAAAACTTATGGGGAGAAAAATTATATTTTTGTTGATGGGGGAATGACAGATAATATTAGAACTGCATTATATGATGCAAAATATGAAGCTGTAGTAGCTAATAAGCTTGAAAGTAATACAAATATTGAATATACAATAGCCGGTAAATGCTGTGAATCAGGTGATATTATAATTAAGGATATAGCTCTTCCAGAGGTAAAAAGAAATGATATACTAGCTGTTTTAAGTACAGGGGCTTATAACTATACAATGGCTAGTAATTATAATAGAATTCCTAAACCATCAGTTGTATTTGTAAAAGATGGTATAGCAAGATTAGCAGTTAAAAGAGAAACTTACGAAGATGTTTTAAGAAATGATGTTATGTTTTAATAAGTATTAATTTTAATTTATTGTTTGAATCTATATTTTTGATATAAGAAAAAAATATTTCATATATTAAAGGGGGCAATTAAATGAATATTGTAGTGCAAAAATATGGTGGTACTTCTGTAGGAAGTATTGAAAAAATTAAGTTTGTAGCTAAAAGGGTTATTAATGAAAAGAAAAAAGGTAATGAAGTTGTTGTTGTAGTTTCTGCTATGGGTAAAACAACAGATAATCTTATAAATATGTCTAAAGAGATTTGTAATAATCCTAATAAAAGAGAATTAGATATGCTTTTGTCAACTGGTGAGCAGATGTCTATATCGTTATTATCTATGGCATTAGAGGCTGAAGGGTATAAATCTATTTCACTTACAGGCTTTCAAGCTGGTATTAAGACTCAGGGGCTTCATACAAAAAATAAAATATCGGATATTGATAGTGAAAAGGTAAAAAAATATTTGCAAGATGAAAAGATTGTAGTTGTAGCGGGATTTCAGGGGATAAATGAAGATGGTGATATAACTACATTAGGAAGAGGCGGATCAGATACTACAGCTGTAGCTCTAGCAGCTAAGCTAAAATGTCCTTGTGAGATTTATACAGATGTAGATGGTATATATTCTATAGATCCTAGAGTATACAAAGAGGCTAAGAAAATAGATTATATAAGTTATGAGGAAATGATGGAGATGGCTACATTAGGTGCTGGAGTTATGGATGCAAGAGCTGTTGAAATAGGCTGTAAATATAATGTTCCAATTTATGTAGCTTTAAATAACGGAGAGATAAAAGGAACATGGATAAAGGAGTATGATGAGAGAATGGAAGAAAGAGTTATTACTGGGCTTACAATTAGTGAAAATAATTTAATGATAACCATAAATAATGTGTTGTTTAAATCAAATAATATTGCAAGAATTTTTGAAAGGTTAGCACAAAGTTTTATAAACATAGATATGATAAGTCAAACTGCACCTGTCAATGGATATGTTAATGTTTCATTTACAGCAAGCAAAGATGATTTAGAAATTATAAAAGATGTTATAACTAAAATTAATGATGAAATTAGAGGTATTGATGTATCTATAGAATTAGATATAACAAAAGTATCTGTTATAGGAATAGGAATGATGAATCAAAGTGGTGTAACTTCAAAGGTATTTAAAATTTTTGCTGATAATGATATAGAGTTTAAACAAGTTACAACGTCAGAAATAAGTATATCTTTTGCTATTGATTCTAAGGACAAACAAAAAGCTGCAAATGTTTTAGCAAAAGAACTAAATTTATAAGATGGTGGGGCAAAAGAAATGATTAAGTTTCAAAAATTTCATGGAACAGGAAATGATTTTATAATTTTTAATGAAAGTGATTTAAGTATTGATGATTATAGTATATTAGCTAAGAAAGTTTGTGATAGGCATTTTGGAATTGGTGCAGATGGAATGATAATAATATCAGAATCAACTAAGGCTGATATAAGGATGAAGTTTTATAATGCAGATGGATCTATAGCTAGTATGTGTGGGAACGGAATAAGATGTTTTTCAAAGTTTGTTTACGAGAATAGACTTGTAGATAAGAAGAAGTTTACTGTGGAGACTTTAGCTGGAATTATGAAGCCGGAGGTTATAGTAGAGAATAATAAGGTTACCTTTGTAAAAGTAAATTTAGGTAAGGCTGTATTCTTGTCAAATGAAATACCAAGAAGTAATAATAATAAATATTTTATTAATGAAGAAATAAATGTAGAAGGAATTAATTTAGAAATAAGTTCTTTAGTAGTTGGAACTATTCATACGATACTGTTTGTTAAAGATTTTAGTGATATTGATATTAAAAAAGTTGGACATGCAATAGAACATAATAAGATATTTCCTATAAAAACTAACGTGAATTTTTGTAAAGTTATAGATAAAGAAAATATTGAAGTAATAACATGGGAAAAAGGAGTTGGAATTACTCTTGCTTGTGGAACAGGTGCTGCATCATCAGCTGTAATAAGTTCAATGTTAAAAGATTGTGCTAATAAGGTAAATGTGAAAGTTTTAGGTGGAAATCTTATAATTGAACAAAAAGATGAAGAGATTTTTATGACAGGATCAGCAGAGTTTATTTGCAAGGGAGAATATGAATTTATATAGGAAAATAATTAAAGGATGTGTTTAAGTGGTTTTTGAGAAGAATAGATATATTGATGAACTAAGAATATATAGAAGAGAATTGCATAAAATGCCTGAAGTTGGATTTTGTGAAGTAGATACCTCTAGATATATAAGAGAAAAATTAGAGAGCTTTGGGTATGAAGTAAGATCAGTAGCCAAAACAGGACTTATAGCGTTTAGGGCAGGAGAAAATATCGAAGAGTCAATAGCGTTTAGAGCTGATATGGATGGTTTGAAAATTTTAGAGGAAACTAATGTAGAGTTTGAATCGGAAAACTATGATTATATGCATGCTTGTGGACATGATGGACATATGGCTATATTATTAGGATTTGCTCACTATATAGCTACAATTAAGTCGTTGAATAAAGGAATATTATTTATATTTCAACCTGCTGAAGAAGGACCAGGTGGAGCAGAGATTATTGTTAAGGAAGGAATTTTAGAGCAGTATAATATAAAGCATGTTTTTGGACTACATTTATTTCCTGGATTAAATGAAGGGGAAATAGGTATAAAGCCAGGCGCAATGATGGCACAAACTGCTGAGTTTGATATAGATATAAAAGCACAGAGCGGACATGGAGCTGTACCACATAAAGCTAAGGATGGAATAATAGTAGCTGCTCAATTAATTAATTCTTTCCAAAGTATAATAAGTAGAAATATTAATCCTATAGAAGGTGCTGTTTTAACTATAGGTACTATAAATGGAGGAGAAAGACGTAATATAATTGCAGAAAATATTAGGTTAGAAGGAACATTAAGAGCTTTTGATAAAGAGGTTTATTCAAAGATTAAAAATAGAATGAAAGATATTACTAAAGGTCTTGAAACAATGTTTAATGTAAAGATAAATCTTGAGTTTAGGGATATGTATCCAGCAGTAAGAAATGATAGAAAATTATTGAGAAGCATAATTAAATTTTTACCAGAAGAAAAAATAGTAGAAATTGATCCTATGATGTTGGCGGAAGACTTTGCTTATTATCAAGAATCAGTACCGAGTTTGTTTTTTATGTTAGGAGTAAAAAATGAGGAGTTAGGATATACACATCAGCTTCATAGCTCGAAGTTTAACTTTAATGAAGAGGTTTTGTTAGAAGGAATAGAACTTTACAATAGAATTTGTGAAGGGTTGAATATTTATTAAATATTAGAATTAATTGGGGTGGGATATAAAATGAAAAAAGCAAATGTAGCGATAGTTGGTGCAACTGGAATGGTTGGAAGAACCTTTTTAAAAGTTTTAGAGGAAAGAAAGTTTCCTATAGATAATTTATATTTGTTTGCATCAAGAAAATCAGCTGGTAAGAATGTGAAATTTTTAGACAGAGATATTATAGTTGAAGAGTTAAACGAAGATTCTTTTAAAAGAGATATAGATATTGCCTTATTTTCAGCAGGAGCAGAAATAAGCAAAAAATACGCTTCAATAGCTAAAGAAAATGGAGTTATAGTTGTTGATAATAGCAGTGCTTGGAGAATGGATAAAGATATTCCGCTTGTAGTACCTGAGGTAAATCCTGATGATGTAAAGTGGAATAGTGGGATAATAGCAAATCCGAATTGCTCAACAATTCAATCTGTAGTACCTCTAAAGGTTTTACATGATGCTTATAAGATAAAAAGGATTGTATATTCTACTTATCAAGCAGTATCAGGATCCGGTGTTGGAGGAATAGAAGATTTAGATAATACAGTTAAAGGGGGAGAAAACAAAAAGTACCCTTATAAAATTGCATATAATTGTCTTCCTCATATAGATAATTTTATGGATAATGGCTATACAAAAGAAGAGATAAAAATGATAGAGGAAACTAAGAAGATATTAAATGATTATGAGTTAAGAATTACAGCTACTACTGTTAGGGTACCTGTAAAGTATGGCCATAGTATTTCTATAAATGTAGAGTTTGAAAAGGAATTTAAATTAGAAGATGTATTTGAACTTTTTAATAATGCAGAAGGAATTATTCTTCAAGATGATGTTAAAAATAACATTTATCCAATGGCTATAAATTGTGAAGGAAAAGATGAAGTCTTTGTAGGAAGAATAAGAAGAGATTATAGTTTAGATAGTGGACTTAATTTATGGGTGGTAGCTGATAATATAAGAAAAGGTGCAGCTACTAATACAGTGCAAATAGCAGAAATACTAGTTAAAGAAATGTAAGAGTATAGGGGGAAGGAATATGAGTTTATTTGAAGGATCAGGAGTTGCATTAGTTACTCCGTTTAAGAATAATAAAGTTGATTATGATAAATTATCTGAGCTTATAGAGTTTCATATAGAAAACAATACAGATTCTATAATAATATGTGGAACTACTGGAGAATCATCAACTATGAGTGATTGCGAGAAAAAAGAAACTATAAAGTTCACTGTGGAAAAAGTTAGAAATAGAATTCCGGTAATTGCAGGTACAGGAGGAAACAATACTAGTTATTCTATAGAGCTAAGTAAATATGCAGAAGAAGTAGGCGTTGATGGACTTCTATTAGTAACTCCATACTATAATAAAGCAACACAAAAAGGATTAATAGAACATTATAAAGCAATAGCATCTTCTGTGAATATACCAATAATTCTTTACAATGTACCAGGAAGAACTGGAGTTAATATACTGCCTAAAACTGTATATGAACTTTCTAAGGTTGAAAATATAAAAGCTATAAAAGAGGCTAGTGGAAATATATCACAAGTAGCTGAAATAGCTAAATTATGTGGGGATGATTTCTATATTTATAGTGGAAACGATGATATGATAGTTCCAATCTTATCATTAGGTGGTAAAGGTGTTATTTCTGTAGTAGCAAATATATTACCTAAAGAAACTCATGAAATTGTAACTAAATTTATAAATGGTGATGTTTTAGAATCTAAGAATATTCAGTTAAAAATGTTAGACTTAATCAATTCATTATTTATAGAAGTTAATCCAATTCCTATTAAAACAGCTATGAATGTTTTAGGAATGAACGTAGGGAATTTAAGATTACCATTAACAAATATGGAGGATAATAATAGGAGTATATTAATAAATGCTATGAAAGAGTATGGTGTTAAGAAATGGGGGAAATAATATGTTAAAGATAATATTAAGTGGTTGTAATGGAGCTATGGGAAGAGCTATAACAAAAGTTGCTTCAGAAAGTGAAGATGTAGAGATAGTTGTAGGAATAGATAAATATAAGGATAGATATTCAAATAGCTATAGAGTTTATGATAATATATTTGATTTTAAAGATAAAGCTGACGTAATAATAGATTTTTCACATCCAAGTTGCTTAGAGGATATATTAACTTATGGAGAAAAAAATAATACTCCAATAGTAATAGCAACTACAGGATTAAATATTGAGGACGATAAAAAAATAGAGGATGCATCAAAGAATATTCCTATTTTTAAATCAGCTAACATGTCAATAGGGGTGAATTTATTAATAGATTTAGTTAAAAAGGCAGCTTTAGCACTACAAGATAATTTTGATATTGAGATAATAGAAAAACATCATAATAAAAAAGTTGATGCACCTAGTGGAACAGCTCTAATGATTGCAGATGCTATTAATGAAGAGTTAGATAATAGTATGGAATATAAATATGGAAGAGAAGGTAAAAGTGCTAAAAGGGAAGGAAATGAAATAGGTATTCATGCTATTAGAGGTGGAACTATTCCAGGAGAGCATACTGTAATTTTTGCAGGATTAGATGAAATAGTAGAAGTTAAGCATACTGCTTTATCTAAAAATATTTTTGCAAGCGGAGCAGTTAAAGCAGCAAAGTTTATAGTTAACAAAGAAAATGGTTTATATAAAATGGAAAATTTAATGAATTAATATCATTGATAGGAAGGAAGAAAAGATATGATGAATAATAATCTTACAGATCCATATGAAATTGCTAGATTTATAAAGGAAGTAAAGAAGGTTACACCAGTTAAGTTATACATAAAAGGAGATATGGATAATATAGATTTTACTAATTGTAAAGTTTTTGGATGTGGAGACTCAAGAATAGTTTTTGGAGAGTATGAAATTATAAAGTCAATATTAGAAAGTAATGAAGAAAAAATAGAATATTATGAATTAGAGAATGATAGAAGGAACTCAGCTATTCCTATGCTAGATATGAAAAATATTGAAGCTAGAATTGAACCAGGGGCAATCATTAGGGATAGAGTAAGTATTGGTAAAAATGCTGTAATTATGATGGGGGCAGTTATAAATATAGGTGCTGAAATTGGAGAAAATACAATGATTGATATGAATGCAGTAGTAGGAGCAAGAGGAACTATTGGTAAAAATGTTCATGTTGGTGCTGGAGCTGTAATTGCAGGAGTTTTAGAACCACCAAGTAAAACGCCAGTAATAGTAGAAGATTATGCTATGATAGGTGCTAATGCAGTTATATTGGAGGGAGTAAAAATAGGTAAAGGAGCAGTAGTAGCAGCAGGTTCAGTAGTTATAAATGATGTTGAACAAAATACTGTTGTTGCAGGAACACCAGCAAAAGTTATTAAGGAAAAAGATGATAAAACAGCAGATAAGACTAGAATTTTAGAGGATTTAAGATAAAATATTTTATACTATAAGGGGGCATAAATATGGGGTCTTTGCATGAAAATGATAAAAAATATATACTGAATCTCTATAATAGATTAAACCTGGAAGTTGAAAGAGCTGAAGGGGTATATCTTTATGATAAAGATAATAATAAATATTTGGATATGTATAGTGGTATATCTGTAAATAATTTAGGTTATGATAAGGGGATTGCTAAAGCAATAAAAAATCAAGTTGATAAATATATACATCTATCAAACTATTTTGTGTCAGAGCCAACGGTGAATCTAGCTAAACTATTAGTAGATAACTCTTTTGCATCAAAGGTATATTTTTCAAATTCAGGAACAGAAGCTAATGAAGGAGCACTTAAATTATGTAGGAAATATGGAAGAAGCATTAATGAAGATAAAGTTGAAATATTATCTGCGTTAAATTCATTTCATGGAAGAACTTGTGGTGGGCTTACATTAACAGGCCAAGAAAAATATCAAAAAGATTTTAAACCATTACTTTCTGGTGTTAATTATTTTGAATTTAATAATATAGAATCTTTAAGAAAGTGTGTAAGTGAAAATACTTGTGCAGTATTTTTAGAGGTTATTCAAGGTGAGGGTGGAATTGTAGAAGTATCTCAGGAATTTATAAATGAAGTAGTAAAGTTGTCAAAAATATATGATTTCTTAATTGTTATAGATGAAATTCAAACCGGAATAGGAAGAAGTGGAGATTTATTTGCTTTTGAAAAATATAACTTTACTCCTGATGTAGTTACATTAGCTAAATCTATAGGAGGGGGATTGCCTTTAGGAGCAATATTAGTTAGTGAAAGATTAGAAGAAATTTTAAAGATAGGTGATCATGGAAGTACTTTTGGAGGAAATCCAGTAGCTTGTGCAGCAGGAGAATTTGTTTTAGATAAAGTAGTAAATACTAATTTATTAGACGAAGTTAGAGAGAAAAGTAAGTATATTTTAGATGAGCTACAAAAGCTTAAAAAAGATTTTCCTACTTTAGTCAAAGAAATTAGAGGTAGGGGAATGATGATAGGTGTAGATGTAGGAGAAAACGCTGTGGCTATAAGAGATAATGCTATGGAAAATAACTTACTTTTAAATGTAACTAATAAAACTGTTATTAGATTATTACCACCTCTTTGTATAAGTTATAATGAAATTAATGAGTTTTTAGAAAAGTTTAGAGATATATTA
>OGIX01000618.1_pt1 | contig 22761 bp, 17 predicted proteins | sample 1571901 | NCBI WGS metagenome assembly OGIX01 (sample SAMEA2582102, study PRJEB24529) | metagenome | biome: Human gut stool | place: China | collected 2011
CATTTTAAAGATTGTAAAATTATTTACTTTGAAATAATTGAATTACATCTTCTAAATGGTTATACATTGCATTGTAAGCTAAAATAGGATCTCTTTTTTCAAAAGCTTCCATTATTTTATCGTGATGTTCTATCATATCATTAAGTGATGTTCTATATTTAAATCCAAAATATTGATTAGAAAATATCGTTTTAGGGATTATTTCATAATACTTATAAAATAATGGATTATGTGAGGCTGCTATAATTTCTTTATGAAATTTTAAATCAGCATCACTACACTCTTTTATTAAACCTTTAGCAACTTTATCTAATTCAGCTATAGATTTTAAATAAGCAACTCTTATTCTTTCTATTTCTTCATCACTTGCATTCAAAACAGCTAATTTAGTAGCTTCACTTTCAATAAACTGTCTAGCTCTTAATGATTCAACATAAAACTCTTGAATATTATGATTTTTGTATATTTCATTATCATTAAATAAATCGACTTTTTTGAAACCTTTCACTATTGGACTGGAATATGGAACAGACATAAGTATTCCATCATCACAAAGTTTTTCTATAGCTTTTCGTACTGGAATACGGCTTATGTTAAATTGTTCAGCAATTTTTCTCTCACTAGGTAATTTGCTATTAATTTTAAAATTACCGCTTAAAATATTTTCTTTTATATAATTAATAATTTGATTAGTAGCACTTAAATTAGACATAAAAACTCCTACACTAATGTTTCTATTACTATAATAGCCCAGAACTTAGTATTAATTCAATATATAAGTGATTAGTTATGTTCAATAGAAACTAAAACCGATTTTTTATAATAGAAATAAGACGCTACTATTCCTATTATTGAGATAAAAGCTAAAGTGAAATAGCTAGCTTTAATTGATATAAGTCCAGCAATTTTCCCTACAATCATTGGAAAAACTGACATACCGATAGCATAAGTCGCTTGGAAGAATCCCATTGCAGTTGATTTTTTTATTTTTGGAACATCTTTCATAGCTTCACTGGTTAAATATGAAAGAAGGACTCCTGTAGACATTCCAGGGAGTGATTGTAGTAAAAATATTATATATATGTTTTGTATAGTTGGAACAAGAGTACAGTAAGCTGATATTAAAAAGAATACAGCTGGAATCCAAAACTTTGGACCATGTTTGCTACATAGTTTTGAGGAGGCAAACCAAGATGATGCTACTGCACATAACATATAAAATATTGATGACAATCCAACAAATATAGAATTAGCACCTAAATCCTCTAGTATTTGATTAGTAAATGACATTGTAGTAGACATTTGAATACCTTGTTGAATTAATGCAAGAAGTGAGAAAAATATAAGTCTTTTATCTTTACATATAGATAAATAATCTTTAAATGATGACTTTTCATTAGATTCTTTTAAGTTATGATCTTTTATATTTAGTGCTAAGATTGTACCTATTATTCCAGAAGCTACGCTCATGATGCATAGGAATTTCATTCCTAGTTTTTCATAAAATAGAGTACTCACAATAAATCCAATTAACATACCTAAGTTATTAACTAAAATTATTGTACTTGTAGCTTTTTGTTGTTGCTCTGAAGAAAAGAATTCAGTGAAATGAACAATGTAAGAAATCCACATTGATGATGCAACTCCAGAAAAAATATTAGCTATTAGGAAGCCATATCCTCCTGGAAAAATGACTCTAATTATTGATGCTAAACCAGCAAAAACAATTCCACACAAAATGAAAAGTTTATGTTTACCTATTGAATCAGCAAAAAGGCCAACAGGAAGTCTTAATAGACATTGAGATACACCATAAGCTCCTATTATTATACCGATCATATTAGAAGATACATTATAGGCATTTAAATAAGGTGTTTGAAAAGGTATGTATACATATTGTGAAAACCAGAATAACACAACGATAATAAGTAATAATAGCTTTTGATTAAGTAGTTTTTTCATCTTTTACCTCCAAAATGGTATATTTATAAAGTGAATAATATACCATTTGTGAAGTTTAATCAAGTATTTTACGATTTTTATATAGGATAAATTTTTATAATAAAGATTATATGAAAAAATTTTAAATTTTATGGTTGATTTCTGAAAACGTTTATGATAATATAAAAATACAAATTTGAATATTATAACAGTAGACGTGTTACTGGTAATGCAGGCAAGATCGAATCAATTTTTATAGGTTAACATAGGTGTAATCTATCTAATTGCTTCGGTCTTTTTTTTGTTTGATTGGCCATAAAACAAAAAGCCTATAATTGAAAATTGGAGGAATTATTTTATGGATTATAAAGATATTGCACAAGCAATCCTATCTAATATCGGTGGGAAAGAAAATATTAATGAAGTAACTCATTGTATGACAAGACTTAGATTCAAAGTTAAAAACGCTTCAAAGGTAAATAAGGACAAGTTATCTAAAGTTGAAGGCGTTATAACTGTTGTTGAAAGTATGGGTCAAATACAAGTTGTAATAGGAAATAAAGTTAAAAAGGTATATGAAGAAGTTATTAAGTTGGTACCAGAAAACGCGGGTACAGGTAATGTTGAAGATGATGAAAAAGAAGGGATAATGAATTCTATTCTTTCAGCAGTAGCTGGAATATTTACACCAATTATACCAGCTATAGCAGGATCAGGTATGATAAAAGGTATTTTATCAGTTCTTGCAATGTACTATTTAAATAAACATGGAGTTAATATAAAAGAGACTCAAACTTATATAATATTTAATGCAATGGCTGATGCTATATTCTACTTTATGCCAATTATGTTAGGATATACTGCTGCTAAAGTATTTAAGGCTAATAAGATTATCTCAATGGTACTTGGTGCTACACTTTGTTATCCTGCATTCATAGCATTGATGACAGGGGAAGAAGCTGTTAGATTCTTAGGTATTTCGGTAACAAAAGCTACATATACATCATCAGTAATTCCAATAATTATTGCTATATGGGCACTTTCTTACCTTGAAAAAGTATTAGAAAAGTATATACCAGAAGTAGTTAAAATAATAATGGTTCCAACATTAGCATTAGTTATAATGTTACCTGCTACACTTTTCTTATTTGGACCAATAGGAATATATATTGGGGACGCTATTAATTTTACTTATAAATATCTTTATCAATTAAGTCCTGCACTATGTGGTGCATTAGTAGGAGGACTATGGTGCGTATTCGTTATATTTGGTGCTCATAGAGCTTTATTACCAATAGGTATAAATGATGTTGCTCAAACAGGGAGACAAAATCTTTTAGCATTTGCTGGAGCTGCAAACTTCTCTCAAGCTGGAGCTGCTTTAGGGGTATTCTTTAAAACTAAAAATAATGGTTTAAAAACAATTTCTATGTCTGCTACAATCACTGCTTTATTTGGAATAACTGAACCTGCTATATATGGTGCTAACCTTAGACTTAAAAAGCCAATGTTCTGTGCTGTAATATGTGGTGCTATAGGTGGTGCTATAATGGGTATAGGTGGAGCTTATGGTAATGCATTTGCAAACCAAGGAATTTTAACAATACCTGTATATGCTGAAGCTGGAACAATGGGATTTTTAAGTTACTTAGCTGGTTGTGCTATAGCATTCGTTGGATCTGCTGTATTAACGTATATAGTTGGATTTGAAGATATTGAAGATGCTTCAAATGAAGAAACTTCAACTGTAAAGCTTTCTAGTGATAATGTAAGTCTTGATATAACTTCACCAGTAGAAGGTAATTATGTTTCATTAGCAGAAGTAAAAGATGATGTTTTTGCATCAAAAGTTATGGGAGATGGTATAGCTGTATTACCTAAAAAGGGAGTTATTACAGCACCAGCTGATTGTGAAGTAGTTTCATTATTCCCTACATTACATGCTGTAGGGTTAAAGCTTAATAATGGAGCAGAAATGCTAATTCATGTTGGGATTAACACAGTAGAATTAAACGGTAAATATTTCGAAAAACATGTAAACCAAGGTGACTTAGTTAAAAAGGGTGAAAAACTTATATCATTTGATATAGAGAAAATAAAAAAAGCAGGATACGATGTTACAACACCAGTTATAGTAAACAATACTTTTGATTTTGCTAATGTTGTACCATGCGAAGTTAGCTACGTATCAACTAATGATACAATAATCTCATTAGTAAACAATTAATATTAAAGAGCTTAGAAAAATTAGAAATAAGACTCTGTAATTTAAATAAAATAAGATAAGTTTTAGCTATTACAGAGTCGAAAATTTAGATATAAAAGGAGTCATAATATGAATACAGTATTTCCAAAAAAATTCTTATGGGGAGCATCTTCCTCAGCGTTTCAAATAGAGGGAGCATGGGATGAAGATGGTAAAGGGATGACAGTTGCAGACTACAACTCATTTAAAAAATCTAATATTCAAGCTGATACTAAGGTTGCATCAGATTTTTATCATAACTATGAAAAAGATATTGAACTAATGAAAGAGTTAGGGATGAAAACTTACCGTTTCTCAGTTTCATGGGCAAGAATAATTCCAGATGGTGAAGGTGAAATAAACCAAAAGGGTATAGAGTTTTACAATAAGGTAATAGACAAGCTAATAGAATGTGGTATTGAACCATTCGTAACTTTATATCACTTTGATTTACCATTTGCTTTAGTAGAAAAATACAATGGTTGGGAAAGCAGAGAAACTGTATATGCATTTGAGAGATTTGCAAAGGTATGCTTTGAGAACTTTGGAGATAGGGTGAAATATTGGCAACCTCATAATGAACATAACTTAATTGTAAGAGTTGAAGAGAGAATAAATATCTATGATGAAACAGATCCATGGAAGATAGATAAAATGCGTGCACAAATGGATTATAATTTATGTTTAGCACATGCTTTAGCAGTTAATGCTTGTCATGAAATGATTCCTGGAAGTCAAATTGGGGCAGCGGTATCATCATCTGTAACTTATCCACTTACTTCTAAGCCAGAAGATGTTTTTGCAGCAAGAATGAATGATAATTTTAAGGTTTATTCAACTCTTGATATGCATTACCATGGTGAGTATCCAGGGTACTATATGGAGTATCTTAAAAAGAGAGATATAATGACATATATGCCAGAAGAGGATAAAGAAGTTTTAAAGAAGGCTAAAATGGATTTTATAGCTATAAACTACTATAGAACAAATTGTGCTGAAGCTTTACCAGTTGATGAAGAGCATCCTTTTGGATTAAGGGAAGGTACTGTTGATTATAGTATTTATGGATTATTTAGAATGTCAATGAATCCTAATTTAAAGGCATCAGAATATGGAGCTGCAATTGACCCATCAGGTTTAAGAGTGGCATTAAATGAATATTGGCAAAGATATCATTTACCTATTATAATAACAGAGAACGGACTTGGTGCTCATGATGTACTAGAAGAGGGGCAAGTTCATGATAATTATCGTATAGATTATTTAAGAGATCATATAAATGCATGTGAACTAGCTATTCAGGATGGAGTTGAAATGCTTGGATATTGTCCGTGGTCATTTATGGATCTTCTGAGTTCAGCACAAGGATTTAAGAAGCGTTATGGTCTTGTTTATGTAAATAGAACAGACCACGAAGAGTTAGATTTAGAAAGAATAAAAAAAGATAGCTTCTATTGGTATAAAGAAGTTATTAAAAATAATGGTGTAACAAAATAGAGATAATAATTATATTGGAGTTTTTAGCATGTACATTACAAAGGTATTAAATAATTCCTTGCTACTTGCAAAGGATGCTAATGAAAAAGAAATAATTTTGATGGGAAAAGGTATAGGACATAATTATAAAATAGGCTCTGAGCTAAATAAAGAAGATATTGAAAAGACATTTGTTCTTCGTGATGAAACTATAAAGAGGAATATTGTTGAGCTTGCATCAGAAATAGATGTAGAATATTTTAATATAGCTCAAACTATAATTGTGTATGCAGTAGAAAAGTATGACTTAAAGCTTATGAATCATATATATTTAGCTTTAACTGATCATATTGCTTTTGCAGTAAGACGTTTTAAAGATGGCATATTAATTGAAAATTACTATCTAGACGAAATGAGGGAATTAAATCCTAAGGAATATGATATTGGAGTTTATGCACTTAAAGTTCTTAAAGAGTATTTAGATTTAGAGCTTCCTGAAGAGGAAATTGGCAATATTGCAGGTCATTTTATAAATGCTCAACAGGATAATCCTTATAGTGATAGAAATAAGAGCAGCTCTAAAATAGTTAACGCTATCTTACAAATTGTTCATTACCATTTTTCAATTGTTTATAATAAGGACTCTTTTTATTATAAACGTTTTGTAATGCATCTAAAGGCTTTTGCTCAAAGGTTTTTAGCTAATGAGCCAACAAAAGAAAAAGTGGATTTTATTTATGAGCAAGTTCGTAATAATTGCAAGGCAGAATATGAATGTATTAAAAAGATTAGAGCTTATAGCTATACTGAATTTTCAAGGGAACTTCCAGTACAAGATGAGTTATATTTAATGATACATATTCATAAAATCCTTGGTGAATTAAGTGGAAATGAATAAAAGATAAGTTAGAAATAAAGACAGCAGTTACTAGAAACGTAACTACTGTCTTTTTTTTAGGGGTTTATATAAAAATAGATTTATATAACATGTTATTATTCTGCTTTTGCAGCATTTCTTCCAGCAACTCTACCAAATACAGTTATATCTGCAATGGCATCACTACCAAGTCTGTTTGTTCCGTGGATATCTCCAGTAACTTCACCAGCAGCGTAAAGACCATCAATTACTTCACCAGCTGTATTTAAAACTTCAGCATTTGTATTGATTTTAATTCCACCCATTGTATGGTGTATAGCTGGTCTAGATTTCATGATGTAGTATGGACCATCAGTAAATGCTACAAGTTCACCTCTTTTATTGAACTCTAAGTCTTTACCGTTAGCGGCATATTCATTATAGTTTGCTACAGTCTTTTTAAGCTCTTCAGCATCAATTCCAAAGTGAGCTGCAGCGTCTTCTATAGTATCAGCTTTAACTAAAATACCTCTTTCAATTAAGTTATCATATTCTTTTTTATGCTTAACATTTACTTTACTAGCTTCCATAGATGCTTCATCCCAGAACATGTATGATACGCTATCAGTTTGAGCTACAGTAGCTTTAGAAATAACATCACGTCTTTCTAATTCTTCAACGAATCTCTTACCCTCTTTGTTAACTAATATTGATCTACCTTCTAATCTTACGTCACCGACATAAAGTAAAGTACCAGTTTCAGGATCACAAGTTGGATATGTTTGAATGTATTCCATGTCTACTAATTGAGCACCTAATTTTTCAGCCATAGTGATACCGTCACCAGTGCTTCCTACAGAGTTTGTAGAAAGAATTTTCTCGTTCATTTCTTCGTTATACTTAATTCTCATATCTAAGTTAGAACCAAATCCACCAGTTGCTAATATTACACCATTGCTAGCTTTGTAAGTGATTTCTTTTCCATCAAAATTTGCTTTTACAGCAACAACTTTTCCATCTTCTTGTACTAATTCAGTAGCAGCAGTATTTAAATGAGTTATAACTCCAACCTCTTCTGCTTTCGCTGATAATTTTTGAATTAACTCAACACCGCTTGCATCTTTTGGAACAAGACTTCTCTTAACAGAGTGTCCACCAAAGAATAGCATATAATCTTCGAAAGTTACTCCTATTTCATTTTTAAGCCACTCAGCATCAGTAGTAGCGTTGTCAGCTAATACTCTTACAAGCTCAGGATCATTTTCATTATCTCCACCCTTTAATATATCTTGGTAGAATTGCTCCTTACTATCTTCAATAGATTCTTTTTCTTGTAGCCAGTTTCCAGGAGCAGCCATTTCTCCACCAGAGATTAAGGTATTACCACCAACCATAGGCATTTTTTCAACTAATATTACAGAGGCACCGTTTTGAGCAGCTTCGATAGCAGCAGTTAAACCAGCACCACCACCGCCAAGTACGATAACATCAGCAGAGTATTCAGCTTCTCTTTCTTCTTTTGAAACTTCACCTTCTTGAGCTACAAGCTTGTCTGTACTAGCTCCAGTTTTATTGAAAGCATCTTTAACAGCTTCAAGTATACCTGTAGAACTTAAGGTAGCTCCACTTACCATATCAACTTCTAAAGTATTTTTAGTTATCATTTCAGCAGACATTTTTTCTAATGCATCTGCATAACCAGGAGTTTCACCATGTTCTACTACCTTTATATCAGATATTTTTGAATCTTTCATTGTTAATTCAACAACAATCTTTCCGCCTTTTCCTGTACCTTCTCCAGTATAAGTTCCATCTGGAATTCCTGAATCTGATGAAGAAGTAGATCCACATCCAACTACAGACATACTCATTGCAGCACAAAGAATTAATGCTAACACTCTCTTTTTAACCATTACTATCATCCTTTCGCTAATAAAAACAATTTTATTGTTGTTTTATATTAATTATCATGTTTATATTATAATAGGTATCAAATAAAAAGTATTTGCAAAAGTTTTCACAAAGTTGTACTTTTACGAACTAACAAGGTATAAAAGGGGAGATTTTACAAATGAAAATAGGAACAAAGATAACGATTTTATTTACTTCTTGTGTAACAGTTGTACTAATAGTTTTTCTTGTTTTGGCAGGATCGAAAATAATTAATTCTGTTAATAAGATGACTTACGATTTAAATACTGATGTAATTGAATCCAAGGCACTTGATGCAGGGTTATGGTTAAATCAGAGGATTAGTGAGATTAGAATTATAAGTCAACTTGAAGAAGTTATGAATATGGATATGGAGAAAATAAAGCCATATATAGATAGACTAAATGATAGGTTAAGCAAACTTTATGGTAATGATTTTGGGACCTTTGCTATTGGAAGTACCAATGGCCTAGGATGGGTAAGTGATGAATTAACTATAGATATTTCAGAAAGAGAATATTTTAAAGAGGCTATGTCAACTAATGCTGAGTATGTTATTAGTACACCTATAGTTTCTCATACTGATAAGGCTCCAATAGTTACTATTTGTTATCCTATATATAATGAAGATGGAATAAAGACTGGATTTATAAATGGCGCTATTTCTTTAAAGAAGATTTCTGAAATTGCAAGAAGTATAGATTTTTATAATTGCACATCATGGATAATGGATAGTGAGGGGAATATGTATTCAGCTCAAAAACCAGATGATATTTTAGTAGAAGATATTAATAAATTAGAAGAGATAATTAGAACTTATCCTAATACAGGAGTGGGTTCATACGACATAATGGAAGGCAAAAAAGTAGACAAGGTTGTATTTTTTACAACTATCCCAAATACTAGAGGCTGGTCACTTTGTAGCATGGTATCTGCTAAAGAGCTATCTAGGGATAAAGATAGATTAGTGTATACAGTATTATTTATATGGGGAGGGATGTTAATTATATCAATAATATTATGTACTGCTGTTAGTAGGTCTATATCTAATCCTATAAATAAATTAACAAAGGCCATAAAGAAGATGGAAGATGGGGATTTAGAGGTTTATTGTGATGTTAATATTAATAGCAATGATGAAATTTCCAATCTTTCTAGAAGCTTTAATAGCATGGTAAGTAAAATAAGATTTCTTATGGATAGGATATACGAAGAGGAAAAAGAAAAGCGATCAGCAGAATTGATGGTGTTACAAGCACAAATAAATCCACATTTCTTATATAATACTTTAGACAATTTACAATGGAAGGCTTATGATTATGATGCACTTGAAATAGCTGAGATGGTAGAAGCATTATCAAACTTTTTTAGGATATCTTTAAGTAATGGACAAGAGTTTATACCTTTGAGCGAAGAAATAAAACATATTGAAAATTATTTGTTTATTCAAGAGAAGAGGTATGAAGATATTTTAAAGTTTACTATTGATTTTGATTCAAGCTTAAGTGAGATTACAGTAATAAAACTTATTATTCAACCTATTGTAGAAAATGCCATTTATCACGGAATTAAGCCAAAGCTAAGTAGTGGAAATATAGAGGTATCTGTTTATGAGATAAATGATTATGTATATATTTCAGTATATGATGATGGTGTAGGGATGGATGAAGAAACATTAAATGAACTTAGAGCATCACTAAATATAAAAAATGAAAAGTTTGGATATGGATTATATAATGTGAGTCAAAGAATAAAGCTTGTATACGGTGAAAATTCAGGAGTAGAAGTAAGCAGTACCTTAGGGGAGGGCACTACTGTATTAATAAAAATTCCAATAACAAATAAGGAGTATATAGATGATAAGAACAGTAATTGCTGATGATGAAAGAGTTATAAGAAACGGATTAAAGAAAATGTTAGAAGTTTCTGATTTACCACTTAATATTACAGAACCTGCAGCAAATGGACAAGAGGCTTTAGAAATTATTAAGAAGTTTTTACCTCAAATACTTTTAATGGATATAAATATGCCAGGGATAAAAGGGTTAGATGTTATAGAGATGGTAAAGCCTTATATTCCTGATTCAAAAGTTATAATTATTTCTGGACATGATGATTTTAAATATGCCCAAAGAGCCTTGCAATTAGGGGCTTTTGATTATTTATTAAAGCCTATAAATAAAAAGCAACTTATAGATGTTATTAAAAAAGCTATAGATAATATAAAAGAGAAGGATATAGGCAATGTTGTAGATGTATCAAAATCTAAATTAGACAATGGTAGATCTATAGCAAATAAGGCTATTGAATATATTAAAGAAAATTATAAAGATGCTGAAGTAAATTTAAGCAATCTTTCTAAAATGTTTCATGTTAGTGAATCTTATATGACTAGAATAATAAAGAAAAAAGTAAATAAAAGCTTTTCTGCATATATAACTGAGCTAAGGATGGAGGAAGCTATGAAGTTATTAAGCGAAAGGGAAGATATAATGGTTGGGCAAGTTGCTGAGATAGTTGGATATTCAAGTCATCATTATTTCTGTAGAGTATTTAAGACATATACTGGGTTATCGCCATTAGAATATAAAAATAGGTAAAGATAAAGCCTAATAAGTGAGGTTAGAGGAAGTTATTTAAGTATATATGATGTAAAGTTATAATAGCTAGTAAGGAATTTTATTCAGTACTAGCTATTTCGAATTAAAAGGAGAATAAAATGCAGATTAATAGATTGATAGAGATAACAGTGATACTTTTAAATAAAAATATTGTTACAGCTAAAGAGCTAGCAGAAAAATTTCAAGTATCTACAAGAACAATATACAGAGACATTGAAGTTTTGTCATCTTCTGGAATACCAGTATATATGAGTAAGGGAAAAGGTGGAGGAATTTCACTTTTAGAAGGATACTCAATAAATAAGACAATATTATCTGATAGCGACAAACAAAGTCTTATAGTTGCACTTAAAACTTTACAATCTATAAAGTATCCTGAAGTTAGTTCTGTAATAGATAAAATTAGTTTTATGTTTAATAAAGGGGAATTAGAAAATTGGGTAGAAATAGATTTTTCAAGGTGGGGAAGTAATTTTAATGAAGGTGATAAATTTACTTATATAAAAAATGCAATATTAAATAATAAGTTAATTAAGTTTTCATATGTAAATAGTATTGCAAGTGAATCAAAAAGAATTATTGAGCCGATGAAACTTATATATAAAGGTCAAGCTTGGTATTTATATGGATATTGTAGATTAAAAGAGGACCTTAGAATGTTCAAAATAAGTAGAATAAAGGATTTAGAGTTACTTAATGAAGGGTTTATTAGAAGAGAGATAGATAAAATAGAGGTTAATAATGCACAGAAAGAAAATATAAATTTAATTAAGTTAAAGTTATTATTTAATAAAGAAGCTTTATATAGAATTCTTGATGAGTTTGATAGTAAGGATGTAGTTGATAAAGGTAATTATACATATGAAGTAAGCATGGAACTACCTGAAAGTGAGTGGATTTATGGATATATTCTTTCTTTTGGCTGTAACGTAGAGGTTTTAGAACCAGCTTATATAAGAGATGTTATAGCTAGTAGACTAGAGAAAATGATAAAAATATACTCTTCTTAAAATAATATGACATATAGATGTCATATTATTTTAGTTATAGTAAGTTAAAGAGTTAAATAGATTATAGACGATTAGGAGAAATAATTATGAAGTATGAGTGGAGAAAAAAAGAGAAGGAATATTATCTGCCAAAATCAAAACCAGAAGTAGTTGATATTAAGGAGTTTAAATTTATTCAATTAAGTGGTGAAGGAAATCCAAATAGTGAAGGGTTTTCTGAAGCTATTGGAGTTTTATATTCATTAGCATATGCAATAAAAATGATGCCTAGAAATGGTATAGATATAGATGGTTATTATGATTACGTAGTATATCCTTTAGAAGGTTTATGGGATTTAAAAGAAGAAGCAAGAGGTAAGGAAGTTTTAGATAAAGATAAGCTAGTCTATACATTAATGATAAGACAACCTGATTTTGTTACTGAAGAAGTATTTAATAAAGCTATGGAAATAGTTAAAAAGAAAAAGCCTCATAGATTATTAGATAATGTTAACTTTGAAAGTAGAGAAGAAGGAAAGTGTGTTCAAATGATGCATATAGGATCTTTTGATGATGAAGCTATGACTTTTGAAGTAATGAAAAAGTTCTGCAATGACAATAATTTAGAAATAAAGACATTGGTTCATAGAGAAATTTATATATCAGATTTTAGAAAGACTGCAACTGATAAATTAAAGACTGTTTTAAGATATAGGGTGAGATAAAAATGAGAGGAATAATTTATGGAGATTATAAAAATAACTGAAAGCAATATTGATACTGAACATATATGTTGCTCAATTGCTGAAAAGAAGGGTGAAAATTGCATTCAGTCTAAAAAGGATTGGATGAGGGAAAGACTGAAGGAAGGCTTAATATTTAAAAAGCTAAATGTTAGAGGAAAGGTTTTTATAGAGTACATTCCAGCAGAAAGTGCATGGTTTCCTTTTAATGCAGAAGGGTATATGGTTATAAATTGTTTTTGGGTATCAGGGCAATATAAAGGAAAAGGTATATCAAATTTATTATTAGAAGAATGTATTAATGATAGTAAGTTACAAGGAAAAAGAGGAATTGTAGTATTGTCATCAAAAAATAAAAAGCCATTTTTAAGTGATGGAAATTATTTTAAATATAAGGGCTTTAAAGTAGCAGATACTGCTAAGCCAGATTATGAATTGTTATATATTTCGTTTAATGAAGATGAAGTAGCACCTTCAATAAAAGAATGTGCAAAAAATGGAGACATAGAAGAAATGGGATTGGTATTAAATTATTCTAATCAATGTCCTCATACGGAAAAATATGTTCAAATAATAAAAAAAGTAGCAGATAGTAGAGAGTTAAAGATTAAAATAAATAAATATAAAAATAAGAGTCAAGCTCAAAACGCACCATCACCATTTACAACATATTCTTTATTTTATAATGGAAAGTTTATAACCAATGAAGTATTAAGCGAGAAAAAGTTTATAAAAATTCTAGATGATTGCATAGAATATTAAAAGAAACTAGTAAAGGATATACAATCTGTATAATTGGAAGTGGTGAAGTAGATATTAGATATGAGAAGGCAAATTAAAATAAACTTTTATGCTTTTCGTATATTAATTTATGCAACTTACAATATTAAAAATGTAACATACCGTTTCTTATATTGATAGATAAATCTATATGCTGTAAAAATAGCATATAGATTTTTTTCAAAGGAGGATTTGTATGAGATACGATGTAATTGTAGTTGGCGGTGGACTTGCTGGATTATCATCAGCATTAAAATTATCCAAGAATGGAAAGAAGGTAGCTGTATTTGAGAAGCATTATATGATAGGTGGATATGCTACTAATTTCAAGAGAAAAGATAAGGATGGAAACTTATATGTATTTGATGTAGCTTTACATGGAATAGGGGGATTATTACCTGACAATATTTTTTACAATCATATGAAAGGTATAGATATGATTGATAAAGTAGAGTTTTTAAGAAAGAGTGAAACAGCAACAATTTTTAGTAAGAATGAGGAAATAGATATTCCAGACGATTTTGAAGAGTATTTAAACCTTCTAATTAATAAATATAAAGATTGTGAAGAAGGGATTAGAGAATTATTTTATGAGATAAATGAATTGAAATTAGAATTAGGATCAAAAAAAATTCCAATGATTTATCAAAAATTGCAAAATATAAGCTTATATGATTATTTAAAATCTTTTAATTTAGATGATGAATTAATTAATGAGTTTAGCTTCTTATGGTTATATTATGGATTATCGCCTAAAAAGCTAAATGCATTATACTATATTTTAGCGTGGATATCTTACCATATTGGTGGTACATTCTATGTTAAAGGGGGAGCAGGAAAGTTATCTGATGCCTTCGCAGAAGAGATAAAAGTAAATGGTGGGGATATTTATTTATCAAGCGAAATTGTTAAGATAGATGTTAAAGGTAAAAAAGTTACTGCCATACATACTAAAAGTGGTGAAGAGTATAGGGCAGATGAATTTATATTTGCTTGTGACCCTATTCATCTTACAAATTTAATGAGTGATGATAATAAAGTGGTAAAAAGTTATAAAAATAAGCTTGAAAATAATGATATAGGAATTAGTTTATCTCAGCTTTATGTCGGGCTTGATTGTAAAACAACGGAAGTCGGAATAACAAAGGGAGATTACCTAATAAATACAGCAGATCATGAAGTGTCTTATGAAAGTGCACTAAAAGGAGATTATTCAAATACAAGCTATGGAATAACAAGTTATGATATATTAGATCCTGATTTGAATAAAGATGTAGGAGTATTTGTAGTAGTTGTAGCTGATCATATAAAAAATTGGCCAAGTTATAAAAGTGATGAATATAAGGCTAAAAAAGAAGAAGTAAAAGAAGAATTATTAGAGTTAGTCTATAGATATTTCCCAGATGTTAAAGATCATATAAAGGTAGTAGAACTAGGAACACCACATACTATGAAACGTTATACAAATAATTCACAAGGTGCTGTGTACGGGTTTGAACAAAATATAAAACAAGGTGGATTTAATAGATTATCTAATAAAGCAGATTTTACCAACGTATATTTAGCTGGTTCTTGGACCAATCCTGGGGGAGGATTTGAAGGAGCTATTACTGGTGGAATTTTAACAGCTGAAAGGTTGTTAAGAGAAGAGGAAATTGCGCTAGATAAATTAGTTAAGGTTACCGAAGAAAATGATGATTTAGTAGTTCCTGATATGGATATAAATACTTTTATGATTGGAATGGCAGCAAACTTTGATTCAAAAACTGTTTCTAAAGGGGAGAAGATATTATTAGAATTTATATTTGACCATAATAGTAAATATTATATTCAAATAAAAAATAAAAAAGCAAGGCTACTTCGTGAAAATACAGAAGATAAGATAGATGTAACTATAAAAACGTCATATAAGGTTTGGTTTAATATAGCATTTTGTGGATTAGATGGTAAAGGGGCTATGTTTGATGGAAAATTAGTGGTGTTAGGAAATTCAAATATTTTTTTAAAAATACCGGAGTACTTTAGCACGAGCTCTTTAAAGAAGGGGCCTAAAAGCAAAGATGGTAGTCAAAAATTAGAAGCTAATAATATTTTAAAAGATGAGACAAGTAAAATTAATATATTAATATGGTTAACTTTAACACTATTGCCATGGATAGTAACAGATATTATAAGTGATTATTATATTAATGGTTCAGTAATAGCTTTAGGAAGTGTTTTATATACATCTGTATTGATGTTATTTATAAAGCCAAAGAGGTTAAAGGAAGTTACTAAACTAGAAGGTTTAACACTTGTAACTTTTGCGATGTATGGATTAACTTATAACTTAATGTCAGATATTTTTAAGATGGAAGGTAAATATATGATAAATATAGCATTAATACTTATATTTTTAATTTCAGCTTTAATTAGAAAGCCTATAACAGAAGATTATGCTAAAGAAGCTTATAACAAGAGAATGGTAAAGACTAATTTATTTAAAAATATAAATATTAAGTTGACATTATTATGGGCAGGAATATTCTTAATTCAATTTATTATAAAAGTTTCTATAGCAGGACCATTAAGTAATGTATCTCAATTTTTAGCTATAATTGGGTTGATAATATCATATTATTATCCTAAACTAAAACTAAGTGAGTTTTCATAAAAAATATATTTAATGAGGTATAGTTTTGAAGATCAATATAGAGGAAATAGAAGGATTTGGAGAAACAGAGATAAACATAAAATGTGAATCTGTATCATCGGAAATATTAGAATTCATAAACGAATATAAACTTTTGGATACGAGGATTTGGGGAGTATTAGAGAAAGAATCTTATATATTAAATCCAATTGATATATATTATATTGAAACTATAGATAATAAAGTATTTGCATATACAAGAAATAGGGTATATGAAATAAGTCATAAGCTTTACGTACTAGAAAAGATGTTACCAAGTAAATACTTTTTTAGAGCATCAAAGTCAATGATAATAAATATTTCAAAAATAGTTAGCATTAAGTCTTTACTTAATGGGAAAATGGAAGCTAATCTTGATAATAATGAAAAAGTAATTATTTCAAGGGCTAATGTATTTTTATTTAAAGAGAAGCTGGGGGTTAATAAGAGGTATGAGTAGTATGAAATCATTTTTTTATAAATTTTGTGTAATGTTTACTGTAATTACTATAACATATTTACCAGCTTAGATGAAATATTTCATAGAGGATTTTTACAGTGTTTAGGCTTAGCAGTAATATTTGCTGTAGTATTAACAGCTTTAGATTCTTTAAGCAATAAGATTAAATTATTAGCTAGTGATTGTTTTGTTTGGATACAATATCTAATTCTAGTAACTATAATTGTAAGTTGGGCAATATTATTTAGGTGGGGAGATTGGAATAATATATGGTATATAATTATATTTGTAGGCTCTTTCACCTTAATATATTTATTTGTATATTTCTTTATAGATTTATCTAATAAAGAAGAAGATGATAGATTGAACCAACAATTAAAAAAATATCAAAAAGACATAAGCGATAAATAATATATAACTGTCATATAAATTTACATGACAGTTATGTTTTAAATTAGTTATCATAAATATTAAAAAATATGTATATTTGTAGTAATGTTATACAGTACATAATATAATAAGGTTATAATTTAGAGAGAAGAGGTTCTATAGGAGTTATCTTATGAAAAAAAACTTATTTAAAAAGCTTTTTGTTCTTTCCATTATAATAACAGTAGTATTAACATTAATATCTCTTGGAATAATTCTGAGAAGTGATAAAAAATATACTAATAATAAAGAAAAGAATGAAAAAGTCAAGATACTAGGGGAATATACAATCAATGATAGTAAAGAAAAGTATACTTTGAATAACAATAATAGCCTAAAGTTAGAAGGGAACAATAAGATTGTTATCAAAGGACATTTTAGCAGTGATATTCCTAAAAATAAAATGCTAATGATGAGAACTGATAATTTGAAAGTGAAAATATTTGTTAATGATAAGAAGGTGTTTGGTTTTGGAGAAGAAGGAACATATGCACGGTTTTCAAAATCTCCAGGTAATTGCTGGAATAGTTTTGTTTCTCCAGGGATTTCAAGGGAGGATAATGTAATAATAGAGTTATATAATGCATATACAGACCATGTAGAGTTTACATTTACTAGTTTTTTAGATAATTTATATGTTGGTTATGAAAGTATATTAATAGTAGACAATATTAAAGGGAAATTTATTAATTATTTAATATCTATTTTTCTTATATGTTTAGGAATAATAGTAAGTGTAATCTCTTATATTTTATTCAAGATGAAAAGATCAATGTTAAAACTTATATGTTTTTCAGGATTATCTATATCAACAGGAATTTGGAGTTTTATAGATTTTGATCTACAAAGATACTTTACACCATATCCGGTGTTTAATAATAGTATTGATGTTTTAGCATTATTGTTTATGATATTTTTTTCATTAGGCTATTATGCATTATTTTTAACTGATATTAGAAAAAATGTATTATTGGGATTAGCTCAAGCTATATTAATTTTTATTACATATTCAACAATAATGCAACTTATAGGAGCTAATGATTATTATGATTATTTGAAATTTATTCAAATAATATGTGGAAGTTTTTCAGTAATTATATTAGTTTGTACAGTTTATGAGGCACGTGTTTTTAAAGAGAAGGAAATTGTAAAACTATCTATATATAGTGTAATTCTCCTTATTGGAGTCTTAGCCGATGCTATTTGTAATTTAACTGAGATAATGCCATATGCTATTTGGTTTAGGCTAAGCTTTGTTATTTTTTTAAGCATTCAATTTATAAGAATACTTAGAGATATAAAAAATATTATAATTGAAAATGCGAAGTTAGATGTATTACGTGAAATTGCATATAAAGATGCTTTAACAGGTATTAATAACAGAAGAGCATATTTAGAACAAGTTGAAAAGTTAAAATCAGATTTATCTAGTACATCAATATTTTCAATAATAGTATTTGATGTAAATGATCTTAAAAAAGTAAATGATATGTTAGGTCATGAAGCTGGAGATAAACTTATAATAGATTCTTGTAATATTATTTCTAGTGTATTTAATAGGAATGATGTTTATAGGATAGGTGGAGATGAGATAGTAGTTATATTAAAGAATATTGATACATACAAGTGGGACAAGTTAATAGATAAGTTTATAGATGAATTAGAAGAATTTAATTTGTTAAATAATAGAGAAATTAGTATAGCATATGGAGTAGCTACTTATGATAGTACTAATGATGAATCATTTGAAGAAGTATTTTCAAGAGCAGATGATGCAATGTATAAAAATAAGATGGAACTTAAAAATAGAAAATGTATACATAGAATTAGGGAGGATAATTAAATGCTTACAATAGGATATATAGGAAATGGAAAAAGCACTAATAGATATCATTTACCATTTGTTATGCAAAGAGAAAATATAAAGGTTAAAACGATATATCAAAGAAATCCTAAAAATGAAAAATGGGATAGAATTGAAGGGGTAAAGTATACATCTAATTTAGATGAATTATTAAATGATAAAGAAATTCAACTTATAGTAGTTTGTACAAGACATGATAGTCATTATGAATATGCTAAATTAGTATTAGGGCATAATAAACACTGCTTAGTTGAAAAGCCATTTATGGAAACTTCAGAAGAGGCAAAAGAAATATTTGAACTTGCAAAATCAAAGGGATTAATTGTCCAAGCATATCAAAATAGAAGGTTTGATAGTGATTTTTTAACAGTACAAAAAGTAATTCAGGATGGGAAATTAGGTGATTTATTAGAGTTAGAAATGCACTTTGATTATTATCGTCCAGAAATCCCAGAATCGGTAGAGAGATTTGTTCCTTCTGAGTCATATTTATATGGTCATGGATGTCATACATTAGATCAAGTTATTAGTTATTTTGGAAAACCAGATAGTATAAGTTATGATGTTAGACAATTACTAGGTGATGGCAGAATGAACGATTACTTTGATTTAGATTTATATTATGGAACATTAAAAGTATCTGTTAAATCTAGTTATTTTAGAATAAAAGAAAGACCAAGCTTTGTTGTATATGGTAAAAAGGGATGCTTTGTTAAGCAAACAAAAGATCGTCAAGAAGAACATTTAAAACAATTTTATATGCCAGATAATGATGATTTTGGGATTGATAAAGAACAACATTATGGTATATTAACCTATATTGATGAAGAAGGCACTGTTCATGAAGAAAAAGTTAAATCTGTAAATGGTGATTACGGAAGAGTTTATGATGATTTATATCAAGCTATCATAAATGGAAAAGAAAAAACTATTACAGATGAACAAATACTATTACAAATGGAAATTCTTGAAACAGGGGTTAAGAATTTAAAATAGAAATTGAAATAAGGTGCGAGCTAAGGCCCACAAGTGAAAAGTCGACTTTGTCTATGTGAAAAGGCTACTACGTAGCGGGGAAAAGTTAACTACGTTAAGGGGAAAGTTCTACTATAGTAGCAGAAAAAGATATTTCATCTCGTTAGAGATCTTTTCCTTATTGCCATAGGCAATGTTTTCACCTCAGCTTCAGCTGACATTTCCCCTTTGACAAAGTTAAACTTTTCTCCAAAGTGCTTCGCACTTTATATATTAAGTGTTTCCTCTATCGTTTTCTTTATGCTTTCTTCAACCGGTATCTTTTTGGTAGGGCGAGAAACGATAAGTAGTACGTTAGAAACGCAACTTAAAATAGAGTAGTTTTTTCTATATGCTATATATCTGTTTTCCCATATTGAAGCATATTTCTTTTTAAAGTTTTTAAGTCCTGAGAATGAGTATAGCATATTTCCGTATTGAAATATTTGATAGGCTATTTTTTCTCTTAAAAAGGCATATTTACTTTCACCGACATTTGATAGTGGAGCTAGTCCCATATTGAATTTCTTGTATCCGTGATCTTTTCCGTATTCAAATATCTTAACTAATAAGAAATCCATTATTCCGTTGAGTTCTATTTCTTTAAATCTAATTAAATCGACAGAGATAGTTTCATTATTATCATACATAGGCATTAGATTGGTAAAGGCTTTAATCTCACCTTCAGAACTTTTTACTATAGCTATATCTGATAAAGAAAGATAATCTACATCAAAGAAGCCAACAGAAAATCCCTTTTCATTTTGTCCTTTAAGCCATTCATCTGATATAGAGCGTAGCTCCTCAATAAATTCATTATTATACGGAGGACTAACTACTGAAAAAGTATATTCATGTTTTTCAATTCTAGAAACGGCTTGTCTCTTACTTTTGTTCTTGTTACCTACTAGGGAAAAGCTTTCTAAGTCTACAAAAGCATCTTCACCAAGTTTCATAAATTCAAATCCCATTTCATGTAGAGTTGGTATTAATTCTTCATCTATAGCTGTGAATATTAAAGTATATCCATAAATATCGGCTAGGCTATAGAATTCCTCTATACAATTAATAAAATCAGGTTTATTACCAACAGGATTACCTAACACAACAATTTTATTAGATGAAATTTGATATTGTAATGCTACAGTTTCAGCTTCGTTCATATAAATATACTTGTCCTCTAAAAATGCATTAATCTTGATCCACCATAAGTAGAGATTAGTTTGTTTAACTTCTCTTTATCTAGAGGATGTTTAGGAAACTTATTTTTAGAGTTATTATAGAATAATATAACTATGAATATTAAAGAAATTCCTAACGCGAAGAATAAGTCAGCAGTAAAGGATTCTTTTTGATTTGCTAAAAGAGAAGGACTAAATTTTGATAATATGCCTAATCTTATTTTACCAAACTTTAATAAAAACAAATTAATTGTAAGTATGCTTAAAAAGATAAATAAATCTTGGAAAGCATGAGACCATGTCATTATAAATCCTTTTCTATAAAACTTACTTTTACTTGTAATTAATAAAAATAAAATTGTAATTAGAACTATTATTTCTCCTGCTCCAAAAGAGAAGATAATAAGTGGGGATGCTATTATAAGTAAAGTAAAGTTAATCCAATATGCTTTTATAGATTTATAATATAAAATTCTACCTGCAATAATTAATAGGAAGGATAGTGTTATAGTTAATGTTGGTGAAAGTCTATCCATTAAGGTAAAGTTATTACCTAAATTAGCAATTTTAGCAGGTATTATTGAATCATGAACAAAAAAGATTAGCATACAGAAAGCTAGAAGAAAAATAAATGTACATAAAATAAAATGTGAAGTTGTAGCTAATATATTTTTTATTAACTCTTTTGCTTCTAAATTAACTTTTTTGTATAAATCCAAAAGATAAAGTACTATTCCTATAAGCATTGGTACTAAGTAATAGCTAATTCTATATAAAAGTATTAATAGTAATACTTGCTCGGAAGGAACTCCATAATTTCCAAGTCCAACTAATAATGCTAAGTCAAAAGTTCCTACACCACTAGGAGTCATACTTATCATTGCTACAATTATAGCTGATACATAAACTGATAGAAAATCAATTGGATTTATTCTTACATCTAATATAAGCATTAATCCATATATAAGAATTATAGTAGTTATCCATTCAGATATAGATATTAAACATACATTAATTGAAAATAAGAACTCTCCTGAATCTTTTGATTTAAAATAGTTACGAATTAATATTGCTAATATTATTGGTATATAAAGTGATATTACAACTGCAGCAATATTAGTTAATCCAGAAAAATTACCTTTTATTAAGTTTGAAATTGAAAATACAAGGCATACCATAGCAAAACCACTAAGATTAAACACGACTATTTTAGAAAGTATTTTAGTAAGCTTTTTATTATCGTCAGTATAGTTAGAATAAAAGTGATTTTTAAGTATAATAGCAGAACTGCCACCAAGCCCAACAACGTTAGATATTGAACTAGCAATCCAAGAATATTTATATAATCTTGGCAGGCTAAGATTTATTTTAACTCTCTTTCTTACCAATAAATCATAAAAGGATAAAGGTAGATAAGAGATTATTCCCAAAGCTGCAACTATTAGTAATTTATCAAGAGTTAATTTATCTGCATATAGATACAAGACTCTTTTGTCTCTATTGATTAATCTTGAACAACATTATTTTAATGAAATAAATAAAACTATAGATATAAGTGA
>OGIX01000624.1_pt1 | contig 22487 bp, 24 predicted proteins | sample 1571901 | NCBI WGS metagenome assembly OGIX01 (sample SAMEA2582102, study PRJEB24529) | metagenome | biome: Human gut stool | place: China | collected 2011
TGGAGCGTTAGTTAAACGGATATAACACGCCGCTACGGACGGCGCATTAAGGGTTCGATTCCTTTACGCTCTGCCAAGCACTTATTTATTTTTATAAATAAGTGCTTTTTCTTTTGGGTAAATTAATAGTATTAGTTTATATAAAGAGAGTAGGTAGTATAAGTGGGATTATTAATTAATCAATTAGATGAACATAATGAAGGTAACATATTGGCTACAATTAGATATAAGGTTAGTGAAGTCATATTTATTAGACAAAAGGAACAGATAGATTTAATAGATAATATAAAAAGCTATTATGAAAAGAATTTTCCGATGGTAAAAATGTATGATGTAATTATTGAAGAAGGAGAAATTGATAAACTATCTGATTTAATCAATAAAAATAAAGGCGATGAATTAATAGTTAATCTTACAGGAGGAAAAAGGATAAATTCATTAACTTTGTTAGAGCTTAGTATAAAAAATAATATAAAAGCTATATATACAGATATAAAAAATAAAAAGATATATACATTTAATAATGGGATAGATCTAACATATGAAGAGTTTGATGATTTGGATATAAATGATATTATTAACGCAGCTGGAGGTGCTTTAGTAGAAGATTCCTCAGATTTGTGTAAGAAAAAAGATTTAATATATTTATCTGAACAGATATATAAGAATTTAGATATATGGAATAAATATAAGCAAAGGTTATACGATACAAACATATTTAAACATATAGAAGAATCTCCAGACAAAATACAAATTAATATAAAATCTTTAACTGAAGAAGAAAAGTTAATATTAAAGAATATATTGAAAAAGCTAAAGGAGATGGATGAATTACAATATGATGAAAAAAATGATGATATAGAAGTAACATTTTTAAATAAATATATAAAAGGTTTTATATTTAAAAGTGGTACATGGTTAGAGATTGCTACTAATAATTTAATAAATAAAATAAAAGAAATAGATGAATCAAGAAATGGTGTAGTATTTCTTTGGAGTAATGAAAATAGAACTGTAAGGAATGAAGTTGATGTTGTAGCAGTCAAAGATTCTGTACCTATAATAATATCTTGTAAAGATAGTGAAAAATATAATGAAATGGCTTTAAATGAGCTAAATGTATATGCCAATAAATTAGGTGGAAAAAATGCATATAAGATTCTTGTTGCTACAAGAGAACCATCTAAAGGACCAGTTTCAATAAGAGCAAAGGAGATGGGCATACATATAGTAATATTTGATGGTAATGAAAATAAGTTTATAAGTAATATAAAAGCAATAATAGACAAATAGTCATTTTTGTATCATATTATGGTTTCGTTTTCAAAAAATGAAAATAATATTACAAATATTATTTTATAATAGAGACATAAGATACGAAAGGGAGATGAAGTACCATGAGTAAAAAAGGCTTAAAGATAGTTACAATTGGCGGAGGGTCAAGCTATACACCAGAACTAGTAGAAGGATTAATTAAGAGATATAGTGAATTACCAGTAGCAGAATACTGGCTTGTAGATATAGAAGAAGGAAAAGAAAAATTAGAAATAGTTGGAGCTTTAGCTAAGAGAATGGTAGAAAAAGCTGGAGTACCAATGGAAATACATTTAACTTTAGATAGAAAAGAAGCTTTAAAAGATGCTGATTTCGTTACAACTCAATTAAGAGTAGGATTATTAAAGGCTAGAGCTAAGGACGAAAGAATCCCTCTAAGTCATGGATTCTTAGGTCAAGAAACAAATGGAGCAGGTGGACTTTTCAAAGCTTTAAGAACAGTTCCAGTTATCTTAGACATAGCTAAAGAAATGCAAGAATTATGTCCAAATGCTTGGTTAATTAACTTTACAAACCCAGCTGGAGTAGTTACAGAAGCTTTATTAAGATACAGCAATCATAAGAAAGTTATAGGGGTATGTAATGTTCCAATAGGAATGGAATTTGGAGCTGCAGATTTACTAGGAGTAGATAAATCAAGAATAACTATGGACCAAGTTGGATTAAACCACATGGTATATGGTCAAAGAGTATACCTTGACGGAAATGATGTTACTGCTGAAGTAATGGAAAAAATGTTAAATAGCGATAACTCTCAATCAATGGCTAATATTGCTGCAATGGGATGGGATCCAGCATTCATAAAAGCAACAGGATTAATGCCATGTCCATACCATAGATATTACTATAAAAAGAGAGATATGCTTGAGCATGAATTAGAAGAATACAAAAAAGGTCAAACAAGAGCTGAAGTTGTTATGGCTGTTGAAAAGAGCTTATTTGAATTATATAAAAATGTTGAGTTACAAGAAAAACCTGAAGAATTATCTAAGAGAGGTGGAGCTCACTACTCAGATGTTGCTTGTGAAGTTATTTCAAGCATCTACAATGATAAGGGAACAGTTTTAGCTGTAAATACTAAGAACAACGGAAGATTAAAGATGTTCGAAGATGAATCAGCTATAGAAATAAGCTGTAAGATAACTAAGGATGGTCCAGTACCAGTTGATACAGTTACTGATCTTCCAATATTCGCTCAAGGTTTAGTTTCTCAAATAAAGGCATTCGAAAGATTAGCTGCAGAAGCTGCATATACAGGAGATTACAACACTGCATTATTAGCAATGACAACTAACCCATTAGTATCTGATGATGCTGAAGGAAGAAAATTATTAAACGAAATGTTATTAGCTCACAAAAAATACTTACCACAATTCAAGAATGTTATAGAACAAATTGAAAAGGTAGAAAGAGCTGAATTTTAATTAAGAATTTAAAGTGAAAAGTTAATGAATAAAGCCAGCATAAGCTGGCTTTATTTGCATAAAAATTAAAGTTATCAACTTTTTATAATTAATAGAATAACTTTTAAATCTTAACTATTAACTTTTTACTATTATTAGTAGTGGTTATATAAATCTGCATATCTTATAAATAGGTATTCAACTAGCATCATAAGAGAATGTTGATTTTCAGGAGAGTATTCATTATTATACTCTGATGGTGCTAGATAAATTATGTAATCAGATCCGTCTTTATAAGCATTTTCTCTATTTTCTGTTATAGTAACTATTTTGCAGTCAGTAGATAGAAGGTTATTCCATACACGTTCATGATAAGCTATAAATCTACCCGTTGGAGAAATAAGTATAGCTAAGGAATTAGGTGTTAATGAGCTTGCAAGCCTTTCTTGAGCTTGGATATCAGTAGCTATATTTATTAGTTTTCCTACTCTTGCAAAGTTAGTTTGTAATTGCTGACACATTAACTGAGAAAATAAAGTACCAAATATACAAATATGATCACTTCTATAAATTAAATCTATAACTCTATCTATAAGTTTTAAATCTAAAGAATTTTTAGTAAGTGTAAGTTCACTACAAATCTCGTCATGCATTATGCTTAAAATCTCTTCTCTACTTCTTTTATTTTTAAAGCCCCTTGGTTTAGAAAAGCTATTATCAAAGTTGGTATTGATTGAAATAGATAAAGCTTTTTTAAATTCTGATAGACTAGAGTAGCCTAGTTTACGACAAAAACGACTTATAGCAGCTGGTGATGTATAGCACATATCTGCTAGTTTATTTATTGTCATATTAGGTATTTCTCTAATATTACGAATCATAGTTAGAGCTATAGTATAGTTTAATGTTTCCTCACGACTATCATTTAAAAATAAAAGTAGTCTATAAATTAAATCCCCCATAAACAATCCTCCATTCCATATACTGAAAGTTATCTATATTTTTTGCCTATAGTTTCACCCATATTTACTTTCGTTTCAAATCCTAAAGATGATTGAGTCAGGATATCCTCATCTACTATTATAGTGTTAGGTTTAAAGAAAAGTATAGTAGTTGAACCACCAAATTTAAAATAACCTTTTTCATCACCTTTAGAAATAGGTGTATTTTCTTTATAATTCTGTATTATTGAGCCTACACAAGTAGCTCCAACTTCTACATGAATAATATCTCCGAAGTTTTCAGAATGAAATACACACCATTCTCTCTTATTTTGGCAATATAGTTTAGCAACTCTTTCTAAAGCTGTTGGATTAACTGAATAATAATTTCCAGGTATAAAGTTAGTTTTTTCACATGTACCATAATCTACAAAGTGAAATCTATGATAATCAGTAGGACACAATCTTAATATTAAGCATACTCCACCTTCATATTCATTAGCAATATCATTATCCTGAATAAGTTCTGCTAAGCTATAAGTTATATCTTTTACTTGGACCAAATCATTTACAGATATATCGGTATAAGCAAATAAACGGCCGTCTCCAGGGGAGATAAGTTTATCCGTATCCATGTCTATAGGTCTAGCATCATCATTTAATTCTCTAATGAAGAAATCATTAAAGTTTCTAAAGTCATTTAAATTATTTTTACAAATAGACATATCTATATCAAAATCATTAATAAAGCTAGAAATTTTATTTTTACTAAGATTATTATCACAATATTTACCATAAACCTTAGAAAAAAGTTTTTTCTTTATTAATAGTTCTGTAAAGCTTTTACCAATAGGAGATTCATAACACCATTTTATGTAGTTTCCACCTGCAACATTTTCAGTATCATATTTTTTTGAGTTTCTATTATATATTTTTATCATAGTAAATTCTCCTAGAAAAAAATTAAAATTTTATAAGTTTATTATATATTAACATATTTATGTCAAGTTTATATAGATTTAATGATATATATAGATTATAATAATAAAGGAATTTTACATAATATAGGGGGATATGGAATGTTAGAACATTTGATGGAACAATTAATACCTTTAGTAATTCATTTATTAGAGGCAATGGGTGTAATAGTAATATTAGTTGCTGGTATAAAAGCTTTTGCTCAATATGTTGCTAATATGATAGGAAAAAGAAACTATCCTATAAAGATTGAATTAGGACAAGCACTATCATTAGCATTAGAATTCAAGATGGGAGCAGAGATTTTAAAGACTGTTATAGTTAGAAACTTAGAAGAAATATGGATATTAGCTGCTATAATAATAGTAAGAACTATATTAGCTGTAGTAATTCATTGGGAAATAAATGCTGAAAAAGACCATAATAAAGAAGAACATAAAAAAGTGGAAGAAGCAGTTTAATTAATAATGAAGAAAAGATAATATTAAAAAGTTATCTATAAATTATTTTATATAATCTGTGAAAAAGAAAAGTTTACATATAAATTATTAAACAATAAAAAAGTGGCTAAAGCCACTTTTTTATTGTTATTCACCGAATTTTTCTAAGAATTCATCATATGTCATAGATCTATCTAAAATTGATCCATTATCGTCAATTTTAATTATTCTGTTAGCTACAGTTTGCACGAATTGGTGGTCATGAGACGCAAATAATATGTTACTGTTGTAGTCTCTTAAGCCGTTATTTACAGCTGTAATAGATTCAAGGTCAAGGTGGTTAGTAGGACCATCTAAAATTAATACATTAGCATTAGAAAGCATCATTTTAGAAAGCATACATCTAACCTTTTCTCCTCCAGATAATACGTTAGCTTCTTTTAAAGCTTCTTCTCCAGAGAATAACATTCTTCCTAAGAATCCTCTAATATAACTTTCAGATTTTTCTTCAGAGAATTGTCTTAACCAATCAACTAAACTTAATGAGCAATCGTTGAAGAACTCTGAGTTGTCTTTAGGGAAGTAAGCTGTAGTTATAGTTATTCCCCACTTATATGTACCAGCATCTGGTTCCATTTCTCCGTTGATTATCTTAAATAAAGTTGTTATTGCAATTTCGTTTCCGATAAAAGCAATCTTATCTTCCTTATTTACTCTGAAGCTTACGTTATCTAAAACTTTAACTCCATCAATAGTCTTAGATAATCCTTCAACTACTAATATATCATTACCAACTTCTCTTTCAGGCTTAAATCCAACGAATGGATATCTTCTGCTTGATGGTTGGATATCATCTAATGTAATTTTATCTAATAACTTTTTACGAGAAGTTGCTTGCTTAGACTTAGAAGCATTAGCACTAAATCTAGCAATGAAGTCTTGTAATTCTTTAATTTTCTCTTCTTTTTTCTTATTTTGGTCTTTAGCCATAGCAGTAGCTAATTGGCTTGACTCGTACCAGAAGTCATAGTTACCAACGTATAGCTTAATTTTACCGAAGTCAACATCAGCCATATGAGTACATACTTCGTTTAAGAAGTGTCTATCATGTGATACAACTATAACTGTACCTTCAAAGTCACCTAAGAAGTCTTGAAGCCACTTGATTGATTTTATATCTAAGTGGTTAGTAGGCTCATCTAGAATTAGTATTCCAGGGTTACCGAATAAAGCTTGAGCAAGTAATACTTTAACCTTTTCTCCACCTGTTAATTCTGAAATTGTTTTATAGTGAGCATCTGTTCCGATTCCTAATCCTTGTAATAATGATGATGCTTCTGATTCAGCTTCCCAACCGTTTAATTCAGCAAATTCACCTTCAAGCTCTGCTGCTTTAATTCCGTCTTCATCAGAAAAGTCTGGCTTTGCATATAAAGCGTCCTTTTCTTTCATTATATCATATAATCTTTTGTTACCCATTATAACTGTTTCTAAAACTTGAAACTCGTCATATTGATAGTGGTCTTGTTTTAATACAGACATTCTAGTGTTTGGAGCAATTATTACTTCACCAGTATTTGGTTCAACTTCTCCAGATAATATCTTTAAAAATGTACTCTTTCCAGCACCGTTAGCACCGATAACACCGTAACAGTTACCAGGAGTAAATTTGATATTTACATCTTCAAATAATTTACGAGATCCGTATCTTAAACTTACGTTTATTACATTTATCACTAAACATACCCCATTTCATTTATTATTCTCCCGATATTATAACATAAAGTTTTTAACTTTACATAGAAATATACATTATTCGGCAAGTGAATTAGTGAGAAAATTACAAAAAATATCTTTGTAAAAATTTTCTTGACCAAAATAAAGAATAAATGATAAAATAAAGAAAATTGATTATTAGGAGCTAGACTTATGGATGAGATTATTAACTTAGATTTAATTAAAAAAGTTAATACTACTTATTACTTTAGCTATTATAGATAGAGCTTGTATTCAAATTATAGATACAAGCTGTAAAAAAGTTTGTATCTATATTGGTTAAAGTTAATTGTCGTGCTTTAAAACGAATTTAAGTAGCCATATAGATAAATTAAAAATCTATGTGGCTTTTTTGTATTATATAAATTGATTTATAGTAAAAAGCCTCATAGCAAAAGCTATGGGGCTTTTATCATTTAAATTTAGGATACTAGTAATAAAGCACAAAGCAAAAAGTATTTTTAGCAATTAATATTAATTATTTTAGTTAAGATATAGGGGGATATAAAAATGAGTAAAAAGAAAAGAGAAACTTTTACTAACAGTTCGGGATTTATTTTATCCTGTATAGGGGCAGCGGTAGGATTAGGTAATATATGGATGTTTCCGTATAAGATGGGACAGAATGGAGGCGCAGTATTTTTAATACCATACTTTTTATGTGTAATTTTACTTGGAACTACAGGCTTAATAGCTGAATTTGCTTTTGGAAGAGCCAATCAAGGTGGAGCATTCAAATCTATAAAAGATTCCTTCACAGAGAGAAAACTAAAATTCGGAAGTTTATTTGGTATTACACCGGCCATTGGATTAGTTGGAATTTTTGTGTTTTATAACATTGTAGTAGGATGGATAATGAAATATTTTACTATGAGTTTGACAGGGAAAATTAATAAAATTAATATACCGACATTCTTTGATGGATTTGCAGGAAGTAGTGAAACTGTAGTGTGGACGTTCTTAGCAATGTTAATGGCTGCTCTTATAATTGGCTTTGGAGCAGTTAAAGGAATTGAGAAGGTAAATAATATAATTATGCCAGGTTTATTTTTAATATTTATAGCATTAGCAGTAAGATCATTAACATTACCAGGTGCTATTGATGGAGTTAAATACTTATTAACACCAAAGTGGGAATACCTCTTTAAAGCAAATACTTGGGTAATGGCTATGGGGCAAGCGTTCTTTTCTGTAAGCTTAAATGGGTGTGGAATGATGGTATATGGAAGCTATATGAAAAAGGAATTTGATATACCTAAAATAGCATTTACTACAGCTATATTAGATTCCGCAGCAGCATTATTGGCAGCTTTTGTAATAATGCCAGCGGCATTTGCTTTTGGATTAGATCCAGCAGCAGGACCACAATTATTATTTGTAACAGTTCCAACTATTTTTGAAAAAATGCCTGCAGGAAGGATATTAGCTATCTTCTTCTTTTTAAGCATGATCTTTGCGGCTTTTAGTTCAGCTGTAAATATGTTAGAAGGATCAGTTGAATCTTTTATGACACAATTAAAAAGCAAACGAAAAAATACTGCTTTAATTATAGCTTTTATAAGCTTTATAATTGCTATACCATTGAGTTTAAGCATGAACCTATTTGATAACTTTACTAATTTTGTAACAATAGTTTTATCACCATTAGGAGCTCTAATTACCTTTAGTGTATTTTTCTATATTTTTGATAAAGAAAGAGCTATGGATGAAATTAATTTAGGATCATCTTTAAAATTAGGAGAAGGATTTAGGCTGTTTGGAAAGTATGGATTTGTATTTATTACTATACTTATAATAATTTTAGGCGTTATGTATGGAGGAATAGGATAGAATTAATATAAAAAGAGTGGTTGTTTTTATTCAACCACTCTTTTCTATTTAACTAAAAGAAATACATCTAAATCTTCTAAAGTTTCTAATTCGAAGATTCTTAATGCAATAGAGATAATAGTATCATTTTCTAAATCAGTTAATGAATCTATATATTTTTCAGGTATGTGTTTAAATTTTTTCCTTAGTAGTTTAATTAATAAGCTAAAATGACCTTCTTTTATTCCGTCAGTCATTCCTTCTTCATAAGCTTTAAGTGAATAGGATAAATTCATAATTTTACCTGCCTTATTTCAGTTTGTTTTTATAATAAGTAAGTAAACACACAAGTAAAGTGAGTTAAACTGCCTAATAATATGAATACATGAAAGATTTCATGGAATCCAAAGGTACCTATTTTTATTTTTTTAGATTTAGTAGCGTATATTACACCACCGATTGTATAAAATATTCCACCAAGTACTAATAAGAAGATACTTACAGGTGGTAAAGCAGCAGATAGAGGTTTAATAACAAATATTGCACTCCAACCCATTGCTATATAAAGAGCTGTTTGTAACCATCTTGGAGCATTAAACCAACAAAGCTTAAATACTATACCTGCAATGGCTATTGAAATCATAACTATGAACATATTTTTACCTAATGTTCCACCTAAACCTATTAAGCAGAATGGAGCATATGAACCAGCTATTAATATAAAAATCATTGAATGATCTAATTTTTGAAAAAATTTAATTATTTTATCAGTTGAAATTATACCGTGATAAGTTCCTGATACTGTATATAAAAGTATTAAGCTAATTCCGAAAATAGTTACTGAGATAATAGCTATGTTAGAAGCATTAGTCATAACGCCTTTAGCTACCATTGCAAATAAAGCAATGAATGATAATATGGCACCTAATAAATGAGTAATAGAGTTTATAGGTTCTCTTAATTTTTTATACATAAATACACCCCACGATACAACCTAGTTTTTAAAACTATGTGATATTATATTTATATTATTTAGTATTTGTTACTAAGAGTCAAAGTTCATTTTAGCAGATTTTTCTTACTTATTATTAAATATTTAGCTTTTCCTTGAAATATCTCAAAAATACTATTATTATTAAATATGAATAACTATTACAAGTAGTTTGAAAAACTACTAGGAGGAAATATGGATATAAAAGAATTAGTAGACAATATTGACTTTATAAATGGAATACCTATGGATGATATACCAGAGATTGATTTATATATGGATCAAGTAATTCAACTATTTGAGGGAAAGCTATCATCATTAAAGAGAACGGAAGATGATAAAATTCTCACTAAGACGATGATAAATAATTATGCTAAAGGAAAGTTATTATTGCCTATTAAAAATAAAAAATATACAAAAGAGCATATAATAATTATGTCATTAATCTATAATTTAAAGGGAGCATTATCTATTAATGATATAAAACTAAGTTTAAATAAAATAATAGACAGCTTTTCAGAAGATGAGTCTTATCCTTTAAGAGAATTATATAGTGCATTTTTAGACGAATCAGAAAATGATGTATTAGAGTTTAAAAAAGGTGTAGATAATAAGGAAGAAGAAATAGAAAAATTAATAGAAAATAATGCAGAGCTTAAAGGAGATTTCGAAAAGAAGTTTTTACTCCTTTGTTCATTTATAAATATGAGTAATATGTATAGAAGAGCTAGCGAAAAGTTAATAGATGAATTTTTTTCAGAAATAAAAGGTGAATAGTATGAAAAATCAAAATGACTTAAAAAAAGACCTACAAAGAATGGATGGTAAAGGATATAGATCATATAAAGATTTAGAAGGTCAATATGATTTTGGAACCTTTATATTAAGTATAGATCATGTCCAAGGAGATCCTTTTGCAGCACCATCAAGAGTAAGAATAATAGTATATAACAATGTAGCTAAATTTCCTAATAACTTACTAGATTTAAAATATAAAAATATAGCTGTATGTGATTTTTTAACTAGGTTATTTAGCAAAAATATAAGAAGATGCGGAGAAAAGATATTTGGGTCTGGAAAAAGTGGATTAATTGAAATTAGTAGATGTCCTCAAGAAATATTAGATAGAACTTCAGTTGTTTTTAATAATGATAAAATAGAAGTTAGATTTTATGTAGGATTTCCTGCAAAAGGTAGAAGCGTATTAGCTAAAGAGTTAGAAAAGATATTATTTAATGTGGTGCCTATATTAGTAGAAAAGACACTTATATATAAGAATATAGATAGTAAGATGTTAATAAATAGAGTGAAATTAGTAGAAGATCAAACCTATATTAGAGATAATCTTAACAATAGAGGGTTAGTAGCCTTTGTAGCTAATAACTCAATACTTCCTAGAGAAAGTGGAGTATCGTCAAAGCCATTAAGAGATGGAAAAAGATTTGTATCACCTAAGGAGCTTGAAGTTGAATTTAATACACCTAATAGAGGTGTTATAAAGGGAATGGGTATACCTAAAGGCATAACACTTATTGTTGGTGGTGGTTATCATGGAAAGTCTACCTTATTAAGAGCTTTAGAACTAGGTGTATATAATCATATAGAAGGTGATGGAAGAGAGTTTGTAATAACAGAGGATACTGCCTTAAAAGTTAGAGCAGAAGATGGAAGAGCTATAACTAACACAGATATAAGTCTTTTTATAAATAATCTTCCTAATGGGAAAGATACAAAGAGTTTTAATACTGAAAATGCTAGTGGAAGTACGTCTCAAGCAGCTAATATTGTTGAAGGAATAGAATCAGGAGCTAATACTTTACTAATAGATGAAGATACTTCAGCAACAAACTTTATGATTAGAGATAGTATTATGCAGCAATTAGTTGCTAAAGAGAAGGAGCCTATAACACCTTATATAGATGTAGCTAAAAGCCTTTATAAAAAATTAGGAATTTCAACTATACTTGTAGCAGGAAGTTGTGGAGACTTTTTTGATATAGCTGATTTAGTAGTTCAAATGGACAATTATGAACCTTTTGAAGTTACAGAAAAAGCAAAAGCATTAAGCAGAGGAATAATTGATCATAACAAAGAAATAGAGGTTAAGATTAATACTAAGAGAGTTCTACAAAAAGGAACTATAGAATCTGGACCAAGGGGTGTAAAAATTAAATCATTAGGAATAGATGGAATTTCTATAAATAAAGAAAATATAGATTTAAGAGGTGTAGAACAAATTGTGGATTCAGAGCAATTAAATACTATTGGTTCATTTATGAAATATGTAGAAATGAATTTAATGAATAAGAATTTAACGCTAAAAGAATCAGTAGATAAAGCGTACGAAATTTTACAAAGCAATCTAATAGATATAGATAAGATAAAAGGTGGTTACGGAAGCTTAGCAATGCCAAGAAAGCAAGAAATAATGGCAGCGTATAATAGGTTTAGAAAGTTAAGAGTTAGAAGTTAAAAGTGACAAATTAATGTGGAAACTGCTTAGGCAGTTTCTTTTTTTGATATAAAAAAAATCAGCACAAAGGCTGATTTCTATCATTAATTTATAATTTAGCATTTTCAAATTTTAACTAATAAAGGAAGTTCGCTATCAGTACAATAACTGGTAGTGTTACTAAGGTTCTTTCTAGGAAGATGATTAACATTTCTTTTAAGTTTACTGGAACTTTTGATCCCAATAAAACTCCTCCTACTTCTGACATATAAATAAGTTGAGTTACAGAAGTACAAGCTATTATGAACTTAGTCATTTCATTAGTTATTGTAGTAGAAGCTATAACTGATGGTAATAACATATCAGCAAATCCAACTACTAAAGTTTGAGAAGCTGCTACTGCTTCTGGAACTTGTAATAAATGTAGAACTGGTATAAATGGTAAACCTAATATTTTAAACACTGGAGTAAATTCAGCAATTATAAGTGCTAATGTAGCAAAGCACATAACGATTGGAAGAACACCCATCCACATATCTAATATATTTTTAAATCCATCTATGAAAAATCCTTTTATATCAGAGTTTTCATCAGCTTTTTCTAAAGCACATTTATATCCCCAGCTTAAAGAAGTGTATCCATTAGGGATATCTTCAGATGAATTTTCAGCTTTTTTACCTTTATAATAAGTATCCTTTTTTCTTGAAAGTGGTGGTATTCTTGGAACTACTACAGCAGCCACGATACCAGCTAAAGTTACTGTTAAGTAAAAAGGAATAAACATTCCATCAAGACCTATAGTTTGAACTACTATTAAACTAAAAGTAATTGAAACAGCAGAGAAAGTTGTACTAACTACAGCAGCTTCTCTTTCTGTATAAAAACCATCTTCATATTGTTTACTTGTTAATATTATTCCTAGAGTACCATCTCCAAGCCAAGATGTAATACAGTCGATTGAAGAACGTCCAGGTAATTTAAATAAAGGTCTCATAACTTTAGTTAAAAGCGAACCAACAAATTCTAATAATCCGAAGTTTAATAAAAGTGGTAATAATAAACCTGCAAAAAGGAATATTGAGAAAAGGATAGTTAGTAAGTCATTAAAAACAAATCCTCCAGTTACATCACTAATTATAAATTCAGGACCAACTTGTAATAAAACTAATATACCAAATATACTACCTACAATTCTAGAGATAGACCAAAGTGGTGTAGTTTTAAATAAAGTGCTTAAAAATTTGTTATCCAAAATAAACTTAGGTTTAAAAACAAAAGTTATTAATGTCATAATACCTGATATAGCTAAAGTAACAGCAATTATATAAGGAAGTGATGAGCCTAATATATCTGTTAACTTACTAGAAAGAATAGCTACAGGAATTGTGATTTCTCCGTTATAATTTATAGGAATCATGAATAATAATACACCTAATAATGAAGGTATAATGAATTTTATATTATTTTTAAAATTAAATTTATTTCCACTAAATGACTTAGAATTTGATAAATCCATTTTGCATCCCCCTTTGTATAAAAATTAATATTTATGCAACAATATTCATTCTATATGCAAAAATATAAAAAATCAATAGTTTTTATGCATATAGATAAGAAAAAACAGAATGTTGATTTTTATGGTAAAAATTCTTAAAAATAATTATAATATAGAGATAACAATTATAATATAGGAGTTGAGAATTTTGGATTATAGAAATGAACTAAAGAATTGCAACAGAATAGTTGTAAAAGTAGGAACATCAACACTTACTTATGAAAATGGAAATATAAACTTAACTAGAATTGAAAAATTAACAAGAGTTATTTCAGATTTAATGAATAGTGGAAAAGAGGTTATTTTAGTAACTTCTGGTGCTGTTGGAGTAGGTGTTAATAAATTAAAACTAAAAGAAAAGCCAAAGACAATAAAAGAAAAGCAAGCTGCAGCTGCTGTAGGACAATGTGAGCTTATGCATATATATAGTAAGTTTTTTGGAGAATATAGCCATATTGTTGGACAAGTACTTTTAACAAGAGATGTAGTAGAAGATAATCATATAAGAGAGAATGTTGTGAATACATTTGAAACTTTGATAGAAAATAAAATAATACCTATAGTTAATGAAAATGATACAGTTGCTATAGATGAGATAGAAAATATAGTTAGATTTGGTGATAATGATAATTTATCTGCGATAGTTGCTGGATTAGTTTCAGCAGATCTTTTAATAATTCTTTCGGATATTGATGGATTCTATGATTCAGATCCAAGAAAGAATTTAGATTCAAAACTTATTAGAGTAGTAGAAGAAATCACACCAGAATTAGAAGCATGTGCTGGAGGAGCTGGAAGTAGTTTAGGAACAGGTGGAATGGCTACAAAACTAACAGCAGCTAAGAATGCAACTTCATCTGGTGCACATATGATATTAGCAAATGGTAATGAACCAACTATTCTATTAGACATAATGAATGGTGATGAGATTGGAACATTATTTCTTAAAAAATAATTAGGAGGATGAATTATGAACGAGTTAATTTTAAAAGGACAAAAAGCAAAAGAAGCTTCCAATATATTAGGTAATTTATCTACAGATGAAAAAAATAAAGGCTTATTAGCTATGGCTGATTATCTTGTAAAATATGAAGACTTTATAATTGAAGCAAATAAAATTGATTTACAAGAAGCTGTGAATAGAGGAACAGCTAAAACTATGTTAGATAGATTAGCTTTAGATAAAGATAGAGTACAAGGGATGGCTAATGGACTAAGACAAGTAGCTAGTCTTCCAGATCCAGTAGGTGAAGTTGTATCAATGTGGACTAGACCAAATGGACTTCAAATAGGACAAAAAAGAGTTGCTATGGGGGTAATAGGAATAATATATGAAGCTAGACCTAATGTAACTAGTGATGCAGCAGGACTTTGCTTTAAAGCTGGAAGTGCAGTTATATTAAGAGGTGGAAAAGAGGCTATATATTCTAATAAGGCAATAGTAAAGGTATTAATAGAAGCTTTAAAATCTGTAAATTTACCAGAAAACAGTATTCAATTAATAGAAGATACTAGTAGAGAAGTAGCTACAGAAATGATGAGATTAAATGAATACATAGATGTCCTTATTCCGAGAGGAGGAGCAGGACTTATAAAAGCTGTAGTAAATAATGCAACTGTTCCAGTAATAGAGACGGGAACCGGTAACTGCCATATTTATATTGATGAAGATTGTGATTTTGAAATGGCTAAAAATATAATTATTAATGCTAAAACTTCAAGGCCATCAGTTTGTAATGCTGCTGAGAAGCTATTAGTTAACGAAAAGATAGCTGAAGCTTTTATGCCATTTATATTAAAGGAACTAAGAGGAAATGGAGTAGAGGTGAGAGGTGATGAAAGTGCTATAGCTTATGACAAAGACGTAGTACTTGCATCAGAAGAAGAATGGTACAACGAATATCTAGATTATAAAATAGGGATAAAGGTTGTTAAAGATATAGATGAAGCTATAATGCATATAAATAATTATAGTTCAGGACACTCTGAAGCTATTGTTACTAAAAGTTATGAAAGCTCACAAAAGTTCCTACAAAGAGTGAATTCAGCAGCTGTATATGTTAATGCATCAACTAGATTCACCGATGGTGAAGAGTTTGGATTTGGAGCAGAGATAGGAATAAGTACTCAAAAGTTACATGCAAGGGGTCCAATGGGGTTAAAAGAGCTTACTACTATTAAATATATTATTTATGGAAATGGCCAAACGAGATAGTTTGGCTTTGCAAAGATAAATATGCCTTTGGTGAAAATGGGTTATTTAGCGGTACGGTGAAAGGAGTTGAGGAGTTTATGAATTTTGAAATAAAGTCTTTTGATGATTTAACAGTTGATGATATGTATGAAATTGCTAAGTCTAGGTTTGAAGTTTTTGTTTGTGAACAAGAAATTACTTCGGAACAGGACTTTGATGATAAGGATAAGAAATGTCATCATGTTATGTTAAAGGAAAATGGAAGAGTTGTTGCATATTCTAGAATAGTTCCTAAAGGAATTGGATACGATTATACATCTATTGGAAGAGTATTAGTTCTTGAAAGTCATAGAAGGAAAGGCATAGCTCAAAAAATGATGGAAGCTTGCTTAGAATTTATAAAAAATGATTTAGATCAAAGTATAGTTGTTTTATCAGCACAACTATATGTTAAAGATTTATATGAAAGTGTAGGCTTTAAAGTGATTTCAGATGTGTATGACGAAGTGAGTATACCACATGTAAAAATGAAGGTTGAATTATAAAAAATCTATTTCTGAATGTTTTGTATCATTCAGAAATAGATTTTTTTATTGTTAGAAGATTATTTTTAAAGGAAGGTATTTACAAATAAAGAAACAAAGTGTAATATATATAACATAAAGAGTTATTAAAAACTATATTTAATGGGAAGTTATAACTTGATAAGAACGAAATTAGAGTTTAAATAGTGGGATTGGGATGATTAGATGATTATTTAGAGGAGAAAGGGTATAGAATAGAAAATATTAATTAAACTGATGAAATTATAAGCAATTTAAATAACTGATATTCAATTATATATATGGAGGAGAATTTGTGTGTGGAGAAAATTAGTTTTATATGAAAAAGATTATGAACATTTGGCTAAAGGAATAGCTTCAGGTGTTGGAATAGGAACTATAATCGGAGCTATAATAGGTGATGTAATTTTATTTTTTTCTATTGGTGGAGTTATAGGAATAATAGTTGCAACTATACTTTCGATTTTTGATAGATTTAAACAAAAAACCTAGCACTTTAGTTGGGGGACATTAGTGCTAGGTTAATGTGTAAATTTATAAAAGGGTGGTTTTTGGGGAAAAATTTATTAACTATCTTATGATTTTATAATATACCTGTTTTGTGGCATTTAAGTGTCAAAAATATATTATTTTAATTACAAAAGGGTAAAGTTATGCATAATAAAATAAGTATACAAAATAATTGGAAAACACATATCATATCATATAACAATTTTTGGGAGTATTTATGAGGTATATTTTATTGGTATTGCTAGTATTAATAATTTTAATGATATTGTTTATAGCAACTATATTACTAATAATACAGCATTACGGAAAAAAATATATAATAGATGATTTATCTATATTAGCAAAATTAGATTCTGTAATTGTATTAGGAGCAGGAGTACGGCCAGATGGAAATCCATGTGATCTTTTAGCGGATAGAATTAAAATAGGGGTGGAAGTGTATTTAAATAATAAGTGCGATAATATTTTACTTACAGGTGAAGAAAAAGATGAAACTTATAATGAAGTTTTAGTAATGAAGAGATGGATTAAGAAAAATTATGAGGAAATAGATACTGATGTAATATTGTTAGATGGATTAGGGCTTTGCACATATGACAGTATGTATAGGGCAAGATATATTTTTAATATAAATAGCGCAATAATATCAACTAACAGATATCATTTACCAAGAGCAATCTATATTGCAAGAAGATTAGGAATAAAGGCATATGGAATACCATCAGATTTAAGACCATATGATAGAATGAAAAAATATAGAAGAAGAGAAATGTTAGCACAAATTAAGGATTTTTTATTAGTAAATATAAAAAAATAAAAAACATAAATAAATTGTATAGATTGTAATTACAAGTAATACAAATAATACAAAAATTATAACAGCAACAGATGAGATTCACTCATCTGTTGCTGTTAATGATAATAGCCTGTCTAATTCATCGATTTGAAATTCATCAATTTCTGCTTTAGATTCGATAGAAATATCTTCTATAGAGGGAGTAAAAGTATTTGAAGTCGACGAATTTACTGGGTTAATAATATTATAACCACGAAGTTTTTCTGCTATAAGAACTGTTATGTAAGCAGAAAAATCTAAACCTAAGCTTTCGGCTTCTTTAGATGCAAATTCTTTAATATGGCTAGATAAGGTGATCGTTGTTTTTATTTTCTTATGCATTCTTAGTTCGTCCTATAATATCATAAGTTTTTACGTTAATCATTTGAGCATCATCAAGAACTTTATAATCAGATAAATAATCCTTTAGTAAAAGTGATCCACCACCAATAAAAAGCCAGCGAGAGTATTTAGATTGTTCAGGAAAAGATTGTTTTATAGAGTTTATAATTTCTTTAGCTTTAAAGCTTAAAATACTACTTATATCCCTAGTAATGTCTATTTCTTTTCCTTCAACATAAACACAATGATCATCAATTAATTCTTGGGCTTTCATACGATTAGAGTAGTTAATTCCATACTTAGATAGTGTTTGAAGTAACGTATCATACATACTGTTAACTCCAATAGGGTAAGTTTTTGCTTCTTTAAACTGACCTTGACTCATATAAGTAATATCAACAGTACCGCCACCAATGTCCACAACTAAGGTATCCTTTTCTACTAATGATTTATCATACAAAAATAAGCCTGCAGACTGAGGGAAGACTATAACATTAGTTATAGTAAAGCTTTTGAATTTACCATTAATTTTAAGAGCTACTTGTCTATCTTTTAAAGCTCTTATTAAAGGGAGCTTTTGCTCTGCAAAAAATTGAGCAGGTAATCCAGTAATTAACCTAACATTGTTATCTATTGTACTGTGCATAGAAGCAGCAATAGCAGTATATAAGCATAGATGGAAGATAGCATCTTTATCTCTAGATTGTTCAGTGCTGGTAAAACCATCAGTATTTCCTATTAAGTAAGTTTTATTATTATATTCTACTATATATTTAGCTGTTTCTAATTCATGAGTTTGTTCTTTTATGGTTGAAAGGAAAGAGCCTTCCATATCCTCGCCTATGAAGTTAGTAGTATTGTATCCAATATCGGCGCTGATTCTCATTTTTATCACATCCTTTTATATTCTTTTTTATGGTGAATGTATGGTGATTATACATAAGTATATTTTTTGCAATAAAAAAACTATATTTAAATAATAATTAGTCAAATTTTATATGGCGATTATATGTTGATTGTATGATTCTTATATGCTTAGCCATCTTTAGAATTAAGCAAATCTAATGTAACTTCGGAATTTTGGTTAGTTTCGCTATCGCTGATTGCTTTCATAAGGCTTAGAAGTGTAAATTCTGTTATTGTAAGTCCAAGCTTTCTAGCTGTACGTTTTATAGCTAATTTCTGCTCTGCCGTAACACGAAGCATTATTGTTGCATCTTTCATAGAATCCCCCCCTGTATATATTGTATAGATTGTCGGTACAAGATATACAATAACATAACTAATACTGAAAAAAATGTAATAATATGGCATATAATTTAAATAAAATATCGACTATTTTCGTGAATACTACTATGTATTATTAGGTGATATAATAATTTTATAAGGTTTGGAGGAAGAGTATGGATAATAATTATGTTTTAATTACAGGTGCATCCAGTGGAATTGGATTTGAGTTAGCAAAGCTTTTTAAAAGAGATGGACACAATTTAATATTGGTAGCAAGGGATAAAGAGAAGCTGAAGAATGCTACAGATAAATTAAATAATAAAAAAAATAAAATTATTATGTTAGATATTGATTTATCTAAAGAAGAAGAAATTAATAAACTTATTAATTATATTGATGATAATGAAATTAAGGTTAATATCTTAGTTAATAATGCAGGGATAGGATCATTTGGAAATTTTACAGAAGTAGATTGGAATATAGAAGAGAAATTAATAGATATAAACATAAAGGCATTAACTAGATTAACTAAATATTTTTTACCAAAGATGATAGAGAACAAATCAGGAGGAATATTAAATGTTGCATCTACAGCAGCTTTTGCATCAGGACCTAAAATGGCTACTTATTATGCATCTAAAGCTTATGTATTAAACCTTACTGAAGCAATTCATGAAGAGTTAAGAGCGTTCGGAGTAAAGATATCTTGTCTTTGTCCAGGACCTGTTAGAACTAGTTTTCAAAGTAAGGCTGGAATAAACAAATCAGAAAAGGCTAAGAAATATCTTATGGATGCTGATATTGTAGCTAAAGTAGGTTATGAAGAATTTAAAAAGGGAAAAGTTATTATAATTCCTGGATTTAAAAATAAAATATTAGTAAAGGCAAATAGGTTATTACCAAGAGCTATAAGTAGAAAGATTATTTTAAAAACTAATAAGAAGTAGGTGATTAAAAATGAAGTTTTATTTCTCGGGTACAGGAAATTCTTTATATGTAGCAAAAAGTATTGGAGAGAAAGATGAAGAAGTGATTCCTATAGCAAAGTTAATGGATACGAAAGATGAGGTATATGAATTTATTTTAAAGGAAAATGAGAGTATTGGATTTATATATCCTATATATGCATGGGGACCACCTAAAATGGTAGTTGAATTTATAAGTAAAATTAAATTTATAAATTTTAACAACAATTATATTTATGCAGTTGCAACTTGTGGAGAAAACATTGGTAACGCTATGAAGATTATTAATAAAGCTTTAACAAAACATGAAATGAGTTTAACCAGTGGCTTTTCAGTAGTGATGCCTAATAATTATGTTATCTTTGGGGATATAGATAGTGACGATGTAGCTAAAGAAGTATTAGTTAAGGCTAACAATAGAATAAAAGAGATAAATAAAATTATAAAAAGTAGAGAAAGTGGTGTTTTTGATGTAATTAAAGGACCTATGCCAGGGATTTTAACTGCAATAGTAAATCCTTTATTTACAAAGCAAGCGACGTCAACAAAATCTTTTTATGCAAATGATAATTGCACTGGATGTGGAATATGCGAGAAGGTTTGTAATTCAAATACAATAAAAGTTAAAGGCAAACCAATATGGGGAAAAGAATGTACAGGATGTTTAGCTTGTTTGCATCTATGTCCTACAAAAGCAATTAATTATGGAAAAGGTACTGAGAAAAAAGGAAGATATATAAATCCACTTATAAAAAGAAGTGAAATGAATTTAAGATAATAAATTTGTAAAAAAATGTTGAAATATATATTGACCTAGAACGGGTGTTCTGATAAAATGATATCAGAACAACAGTTCGGAGGTGCGATATGAAAGGTAATAGAGGGATTTTTGTTAAACTAAATTATAAGAATATTGGAGAGGTAAATAGCTTTGTTTACGACATGACAAATGGAGTAAATAAAGATGATGATAAATATGTTATGTGTGCAGGAAAATACGATAAAAATGGATGGACAATTGTATTTAAAGCGAAAAGCATAAACGAAGCACAAGAATTAGTAACTAGAAATTCTCAAAAGAGAAGTAGAAAAATAGGATCAACAATGATTGAAAATGAAAAAGTTACTATTCCATCATGGATGTAAAATAATAATTGAACATATAATAAAAAAGTAAGTAGATTTAGTTTCTATAAAGGTATAAAATATTTAATAGTAAGGTTTATAAATTTGGACTATGTAAATTGGAGTGAGAATACCTTGAATAAGAAAGAGATGCCAATAGGTTTTTTAGATTCTGGATTAGGGGGATTAAGTGTATTAAGAGAAGCACTTAAGATAATGCCTAATGAGAATTATATATATTTTGGAGACTCAAAAAATGCACCATATGGGACAAAGACAAAAAAAGAAATAAGAGATTTAACTTTTAAGACTGTAGAGTTTTTACTAGAAAAAGGAGCAAAGGGAATAGTTGTAGCTTGTAATACTGCGACTAGTGCTGCAGTAGCTGAATTAAGAGTGGTTTATCCAGATATACCACTAGTAGGGATAGAGCCCGCTATAAAGCCAGCAGTAGAACTTAATAAAAAAGGTAATATATTAATGATGGCTACTCCTATGACAGTAAAACAAGATAAGTTTAAATATTTATTGAATAGATATAAAGATGAAGCTGATATAGTTCCTATACCATGCGAAGGTTTAATGGAGTTCGTTGAAAATGGAAAGTTTGAAGGGGAAGAATTAGAAGCTTATTTAAGAGAAAAGCTTGCTGGATATGATAGTAGTAATACTTCTTCTATAGTTTTAGGATGTACCCACTATCCATTTGTTAGCGAAGAAATCAAAAATGTAATAGGAAATGATGTAGATATAATTGATGGTGGATTAGGTACTGCAAGGGAAATTAAAAGAAGATTAGAGGAAAAGGGTCTTTTAAATGATTCTCATGAAAAAGGGAAGATTGAAGTATATAATTCATCAGATGAAGAGCGATTTATAGATTTGAGTTGGAAATTAATAAATTTATAAGTATGAGGAAGCTGAAAGGCTTCTTTTTTATTTATAAAAATAAAATAAACTTATAAAAAATATCGTTAAAATATTGACAAAGAATATAATGGGGTGTATTATAATAACATAAGAAAGAATTTTCAGAAAATTTA
>OGIX01000627.1_pt1 | contig 22425 bp, 26 predicted proteins | sample 1571901 | NCBI WGS metagenome assembly OGIX01 (sample SAMEA2582102, study PRJEB24529) | metagenome | biome: Human gut stool | place: China | collected 2011
TTAAAAACATATTAGTTTGCTTTCTAATATAAATTTGACAAAATATCAAATCTATGCTCTCACCCTATATTACTAATCTTATCAACAATTAAGAAACTTTATTTTTAAGTCTTAGCTTGTCTGCTATTATAGCAATAAATTCACTATTTGTAGGCTTGCCTTTATCATTATGCACAGTATTGTACAATCTTCAAAACAATCCTCTAACCGTGATTTTTCAACCGTTCAAACACTATTTAACTGTGTACTAACCTTAATAAAAGTCTGTTAACTTCCCACTATTATTAGTTGCTCTATACAGTAAATGTTTGTTGCTATTCTTGATATAGCAATAATAACATATTATTACAGCAAACACAATAGTAATGTTAAAACTTTTCCAATATGAAGTAATACAAAGTATGTACTTTGATTACAGCGTCCTCTCTGTCATTTCTCAGCTTTCAACTTTCCTTAAAGTCTTGTAATTACTCATTTCAAGCTGTTTTCAAAACACAAAAATCAACAGAGGGCAAGTATAGCCATCACTTACCTAGCTGTTATCTTAACGTTAAGGATATTACCTGCCACATCTTCTATATTCTCAACGCTAACAACTTGATAGACTTTCTCTCTGTACTCGACAGCGTCAGCTATACTGATCTTAACATCTGATCTTAGAATAGCTGTAATAACAGTCTTATCGTCTAAGGTCTTTACAGTTATCCTAGATGGTACTGTTGTTCTTATTCCCTCAATAGGATCGCCCCACATATTAAGTCCAGCATTAGTTATTACAGTAATTCTGTTGTTAAAAGGTACTAACGATAGACTATTCATCTTTAACCCTCCTTAACACAGGTGACCCCCAACGTTGGCTATTACTGTAATACCCTTTATATGCACCTATCTTTCTTCTTGATCCTGTAGCTGTAGTTGGTATCCCTAACAGCTTGTACACCATTGGGGCTATGCTAGTATCTCTGTTCTTAATGCTTATCATAGTACCATCTATCATAACATTACTGATCCCCTGCTCTGCTCTCTCTATGGTATCGTCTATCTTTAATAACCACACTGCCTGTTCTGCTATTACCTCCACTGGAAATACTTCTAATATATCCCCCAGTAATACTGTTAGGATCATATCAGCCCTATTAACAGCCTTAGTCTTTATCCTATTATCTGCGTTATCCCATACATAGCTATTAACTACAGTTTCATCTACATAAGTATTGATCTGCTCTATCGTATATAACATATTGCTTTCCTCATATTTAGTGCTATATATAACAATAGGGACAGCTATATTAACTGTCCCTGTGTAGTAGGTTGTCCTACTTCTTTGCTCTCATTGCTGGTGGTGCAGTTATTAAAGCAAATGCTTTTGGGTGTTTAACACATAAGTTACCGATAAACTCTACAGCAGTTATATAGTGAACTCCGTGTAGTCCAGCGTCCTCAGCAGTTATTCCACCGTTAGAAAGTAAAGAAACAAATTGCTCTCCTAACTTCACTATGAATATGTCACCATCTTTTACTGCTTCGTCCACTAATACTGGAATGTTATCAAATGCCATAACACTTGTACCAAATGCCTCAACCTTAGTTAAAGTCACGTTAGCATTTCTGCATAACTTATTTAACTTTCTGTGAGTTGCTGGGCTAACAAATATAACACAACCACCATCTCTAGCAAATGCAACACTGTCTATAGCCTCATATAACATATCTAATTCAGCGTCAACTGTAGCAACCTCACCTGTAATAGTTCCCTCTAACTTAGTCCCGAAACCATTAGCAACGTAATGAGTTAATCCGTTCATAGAGTTAGATGTTGCGTCTCCATAAAGCATACCAGCTAACATCTTTTGCCCCATAGCTATCATAGCACTTTCTGTTTCAACTGCTCTAACGTTAGCTAAGTCACCCATCTTAGTAAGTGATCTATCGGCCTTAACGTCAGCTTGTGCTATCTTTAAAGCAACAGTGTACTTTTCTGGTAATACTTGACTTGCTCCTAAGTCTTGATCTAACGATCTCCAACCAGCGTTAGGTAATTCTTTCATAACGTTAAAGCTATGTGCTGAACCTACTACCTCTATAACTGGTATTTCAGATAATACTGGGCTGTATTTTTCTAATGCTTGTACGCACCCTCTAGCTAAATCTGTACTACAAAAATTAAGTAAAGTCTTTGCCATACTTATATCCTCCTCTTATCTCTTTGGGCTTATGCCCATCTGTTGTAAATCTATTTAAAAGCTATTTGAACGCCTTTTAAACGTTCTTCTAACTCTCTTGTCTTGTAATCTTCATAATGTTTTACTACTAGTAATAACGCTAGTCCAAATGTAGTTGCCATTATCTCTGCTCTCCTATTTATAGGTTCTCTATATCTTCTAGTATGCTGAATATATCAGTTGATCCTTTTTGTAAATCTTCCGTAATGTCCTTAAATGTTTCATAATTCTTTAAAAGAATTTCAATATCTTTCACTGATCCAGCTTTAGCCCTGGTCAGTACTAGAGTTAAAACGCTATGGACTTCTGCTGCGAGGTCAAGAGCAGTAATACTGTTATTACCTGCGTCCTGTTGTTCCTGCTGTAAGTCTTTCAACTCTTCCATAACGTTGATATAGTCAGTATGCCTTTCCCTAATATTAGTTAAGGTTCTTCTTGATATACCGTTAGCAAGTGCAATTCCTTGGTCGCTTAGTCCATTTAAGTCCTTACCTAACCATTGTTGTAGTACCTTAACGTCCCTATCATTCATACTCTGTTCATACTGTTGCCGTAACTGCTCTAATTCCTTTATTCTAGTTGCTTGATCCTGCATTAGAATAACCCTCTATCAACAGCCTGCCTGTTTCAGTATTCTCTATAAGGTTTATAGTTTCATTAACTAGCTCTAACATAGTAGAACCAAATGCAAACAGAACCAATGAGTTAAGGCTGTCTATAAGTCCTACACTTGCAACCCTATCACCAGATAATACCTTATATATATGTGCTCTACTATAACCGATCATACTCGCTACCTCAGCAGTAGACTTATTTGTTAATGTTTGAAAAATTGAAAACTTGATTTTAAACTTATCACTTTCTGTCATATTCTTATCCCCTTTTTTATAATATTGTTCTAGCTGTAATACCCTTATATAAAGGAGTAGGGCAAAGACCCAGCCATAGTCTCAGCCCTTTTTAAATGGACTTACGGTGACATTTCCGTAAATCTTTTATGGAAATTGAGGTATACCTTTCTGCTCTACTCTTAGCTAAAAAATAGTACCGTAGAAACAATGTATTACCTTGTTCCTACTCCCTCATATGTAATGACTACTAATTAACCTTTTATAAAGTTATACAGTAAAAAAATTTTGTAAAAAGTTTAGGACTGTTAGTGATCTGAAACAATACCCCCTGTTCACTTTTTAATTATTGAACTTATACAGGTCAATTCTGTTTCTACAAATTTTTAGTACTGAACACCAGTATATTCTACCCACTACCTCACCCCCACGCCCCCATACTGCCTGTTGTTCTTTCTCTGGATCAATAGCAATATACAACATAATTACAGCGTATCAGACAGTCTCAGCAGGCTCAGTAACAGCAAATAACAACAATAGACAGCAACTACTACAACGTTAATAACAGCTAATATACAAGCTATTACAGAGGTTATAGGTGTACTATAGCCCTGCTGTTTATACCATAGGTTTACAAAAAGTTGCACATTGTGAAATATGCTATTTTATAGCCCAGTCCCAAAAGGAGTAGGTTTAGGCACACCTCCACCAACAACGGTATAATGCAGGCTGAGACCGTCCGTAAAGGGTAGTGCCAAAACAATAACCTATTTTTAAGTTGATATATGGGTGTTATTAATGCTGATCCCCCTAAAAATAGGTACTCATATTTTAAAAATTAACCCCTTTTCAACGCGAAATGTAATAAATGATATTTTTGCGAAATCTGTTCCTCACTAAGACAGATTGGCTATTTCACTAGTTTTAGACCAATTCCATAACTGTTAATACACTTCAATTACTCCAATAGCTGTAACAGTATTACTAAACTTTTCGTCAAAAACTTTCTATTTCGTGTTGTTTTCACCTCCTGCACCTGCTGGATCATTTAGCTACAGCCTCACACATACACACATACGCGTCCCAATGAACCCCCTATTATCCCCTAAGTCGTCGTTACTTCCTTCTAAATGCCTGCGTGAGTGGGTATGCTTGCCCATCTATACACATTTAAACGCCCGTGAAAAAAGAATAGAAAAGGGGCTAGCACTCTCTGATACATTCTGCTACAACGTTCCTGCCACTATGCCACCCTTATAATACATCTGAAACAGCCTACAACTTCCTTTACTGCCCCATTCCCTCTATAAACGTAATACACTGATACATCTAATACATACCTATCCAAACTGTTTTAGAACGCAAAAAAAGAGCCATAGCAATCAAGTTACAGCCCTTTTGTGTCCAAATACATTGTGTACTGTGATCAATTCAGATATACAGAATATGTGAGAAAGCAGAAAACACATATCCTTCTTTATAACTACAGTCTACTACCACACGAATAAATTCATATAATAGTAGTAACAGGTTTCCCTGTCCCATCTAGTATGACTACTACTATACTTCTTATAAAATTATTACAAACGAAATACCTCTCTATAGTTCTATGATACTGTCTATCAGTCTCGGCTTATCAGCCTCGCCTGTGTCTACTTCGTTTCACTCAGTATCCACACTACCTTTTTCTAATCTGTTATACTTGTTATTTCTTCTGGAAGTTCTGGAGGTAAAATCAGTTTTCCCCTCCCCTATCCAGTAGAGTAATAAACCCTACCAGATAAGGGAAGGAGCATATCTAAACTTCTTCTGTTTAGTCTGTCGGTTTACTTGCTCCCGTCATTACATCACTGTAATAACCTACTGTCCAGAATATTAGTAATGTAATTCTAATACTCAACACCCTCATTTATCGCCTTTATGATGTTTCCAGTAGCCCTCCCTGTCTTTCGACAACGAACGGTACACATTAAATGAGTTATTTGCCCTCTCGCCTCATCGGGTCACCGAGGGCGTACTCGCTTCTAACGCATACTACATCGGTAAGCAGATATAGTACTCAGTAATACAGCCACTCGCTCCGATAGGTTTTTTATTTTACTGTGTTATTCCCATAACCACAGTGCCTTAGTGCGGACTTTCCTATTATTCATTTGTTCATACATATAGGTAACTGATTAACCTTTTTTTAAGTATCTTTATAAAAGATTGTAGTCCAGTGATATTACTGGCTATCACTAACAATACGTAAATAATTCTCCCTATTGTGACTAATTGAAACAAAAAAAGACAGCCTCTCAGCCGTCTAATACTCTTCTATTTTGTAATTCCAATTACATTAAATACCTTCTCCGTATCCAATGTTATATACGTTCTAGCAATATCACTGACTCTCTCACTGCTAATACGTAGATTGTTAGCCCAATTTGTTACAGGAATAAAAAAATAGACCAGCTAGATAATAACTGATCTATCAAATAATACACGGGTTCCTAAATGTTAGTAGTAATTGCTGGAATGATAGGTTTAGAATTAACAACCAGACTACACTATATATAAGTGTTTTCAAACGTCATTTGTGACTATATCTGATCTACTTAGTTCCTATGTTAAAAAGTTTAACAGTAAATAGTATACTGTCTATATCTAATACTGTTTTAATAGTATTACTATTTAGTGTCAAAAATTTTAACATACCTAATCTAACACCCATTCTTTTAGTAAACTTTCTATGGCTTGCTTATCTGTGATGTCCATATCTTTACACTTCTTATTAAACTGCTCTACCAACTCCTTATCAAGTCTCATAGCTGGTATTGTTTTTGTCGTAGCCTTAACTTTCTTAGTATGTTCCATACCCTTCTTGACCTTTTCTAAAGCTACTTCAACGTTTACTACCTCTAAATATTGTAAAGCCTCATCTTTTCTCTTAAATCCTTTATATAAAGAATGGCACCCTTTTACTAACTTCTCACATTCTGCCCAGCTAGTAACTATCTTATTTTCTATCCCTTTTCCCTTCTTTATTGCATAATACTTCTTTCTACTCTTAGCCACTCTAATCCTCTTTATTACTTCAAATTTTATTTAGTAGGAAATACTTTCATCGCATTAAGCATTATTTCTTTACGTCTCTCTTCTAAAGACTTCTCTTTATTTATTTTGTCTTCATTTTTCTCATTAACTTTCTTTAATTTATCCACTTATTTCACCTTCCTTACACTTTAAAAACTATCAAAATAATTCTACTATACCCCTTCATACTTGTAAAATACTGAGGTACGTATAAAGTACATACAACCACTGCCTTAGGGGATCAGAACGAGTGAAGTGCATAGTTTACCCTATGTTTCAAAGGTAAACACTTTTCTGCCTCTTTTTCACGTCACTTCGCTTGGCTTTCTGACTTGTTAACTAACGCTTTAACATCTACAGTCCACCCATAGACAACACGTTAGCCCCGACGCTCTCACGTCTGGACTTCCACCCCAGCTAACTTATATAGCCCCCAGCTGTACGGGCTTAAAGCAATATGTTAAGTCAGTTAACATACTCCTGCTGTATTTTCTGCAATAGCTACAGCTAACTACTAGAATTATTTATAGTTGTTCTAGTGCTTGGACAACTAACCTATAGCAATTTTAGGCAATAGGAAACTAAGCCTTGCACATTCCCTCTTTTTTTGATACCATTTAATTACGGTTTAGGTATCTCCAAGAGGGATATACAAAGTTAATTTAGCAATATTTAATTGTTGCAACTGGGAGCTATTGGCGTAGCTCCTTTTGTTTTATCTTCTTTGCATATTTTCTAATGGACTAAATCTCTGATAATTCTTTCTTATATCTGTTACTGTTAAATCTAAATATGCTTTTTCTGTAACAGTTACTGAACTATGTCCCAATATTCTTGATAGTGTGTAAATATCCATACCAGATACTAACGCTCTCCTAGCAAAGTTGTTCCTTAACCCGTGTGGAGTTATATTCTTTTCTATACCTGCTCTGGTTTTATATAATCTGAAATTACGTTCAAAACACCTTACAGTTGTCTCAGTACCGTGTTTAGTACAAAATAAGAGAATATCATTGTTACAATATCTGTCTTTGTACTGTAACCATCTGCGTAGTATTCCAGCCATTGTATTACTAAAGAATACATAACGATCCTTTTTACCTTTTGTTATATCTGCTGGTATAAGAATTGATCTGCGTTCTATGTCTATATCATCACACTGTAAGGCTAACGTTTCTCCTAACCTCATTCCAGTGTCCATAATTAGCTGAATTATTACATAATCTCTGTATTCGCTAAACTTCGTGGTATCAATAGCTTGTATTAATGCTTTAAACTCAAAGTCTGTAATCTCTTCCTTAGCTTTTCTTTTTGTTTTTACAAATTGTACCTTTGCTGGACTTTTCTTTATTAGACGTTTTGTAACTGCCCAGTTAAAGAAAACTTTTATATTCCTTATATAATTGTTAATAGTTGTATCAGAAACAGTCTTTCCAAAGTCTTTACGACCTGCTGGGTTATTTAGTTTTATAGTTCGATCCTCTGCAACATAAGAATACTTTCCACGTTCCTTAGTAAATTTTATATACTCTTCGATCTGCTCTGGCTTGATCTCTGTTATTAAAGCTGTACCGTATTCCTCCATTAGAAACTTACTTAAAAGTTTTAATGTGCTTTCATATGATCCCAAGGTTTTCTTACTAAGACCTCTAATATGACAATCTTCCATAAAATCCTCAATATAGAACTGTAAATCTCTTTTGGGTTTTAGAATTTTAGGCAATAAAAAAACACCTCCTACTAGCTGTTTGTATTAAACAACCAATAGAAAGTGTTGTAACTTTCTTTGCTTATTAAGTTTAGTAATGTCAAAAAGTAATTAGTTGGCATAACTGAAATACATTTGACAAATTGTTAAATTGTGTTCTACGTTGATTTTACTGCGTTCACAGCCTCACTAGCTTACCTTATTCTTAAGTCTTAGTTTGTCAGCTATGATTGCAATAAATTCACTATTAGTTGGCTTACCTATGTAAACCAACACACTCCAAAGTTAGTATTTAAGCCATTTGTTAAAATATTACAAAGCATATTTTCTTCTAAATTGATAGGTTTAGACAAAAAATATTTATTGGTGTAATAGTATACTTTTATTTACATTTTGTCAATACTTAACTTGCTCTTTTTCTAACTGGTCTATAAAGCCTTTCTCCTCTATCTCCTCTAATATATCTCATTTCTAATGTTTCTCTTTTTATACCAGTAATACCACTCAATTCAGTTAGTGTAACTCTCTTACCTTTATAATCTATATAAATAGTACACGATTTATTGTTTGCTTGTATATTCTTATCTACCCATCTACAATTATCAGGTTCATAATCACCATTTACATCAATCCTATCAATACTGAGCATATCATTATACCCATTAGCATATGCCCAGTTATGAAAATTCAAGTAGCTATTTCTCCACTCATCACATACTTTTATACCTCTAGCACCATAATTATAATAATCTTTATTGTTGGAATTATAACAACGTTGTTTCATCATAACCCATCTTCCATATAACTTAGTCTTTTTAGCTAAGCCATGTTTATTCTTAATATTCATAAACCTAGTTCCTCCTAAAAAATTTCTTTTACTATTATCCGAATTTGTACCTTCTACCTGTAAAACAAAAACTCAAATAATCAATAAAATCTACTTTTTAATTAGGTGAACACTAGGTAAATACTTGCTTTACATCAATTGACTTTAAGTGAAATTATATTTATTTATTAATTGCAAAATTTATAAAATCTGATATAGTCAATATGAAATCATTTTGACTTTCTTTCAAAATGGTTTGTTTTCTGTTTTGTGTGTGAGCTTAGATTTTTTTGTCTAAGCTCTTTTATTTTGTCTACTATTAAATAGTAATACCTTAACTTCATCACTTAAAAAAATAAATATCAAAAAAATAAGGGAACTAACATTAATTTGTTAATTCCCTTTTGTTTCTAGTAACTAAAACCAGCTAATCTACTATTTCTCTTATTGATTCCATTTATTTCACTACTCATGAATTTTGCAGTTTGTCTTGCAACCTCTCTGCCTGAGATTTGAATACTATTATCTACTTGAACAGTTTGACCAGCTAATAATACTTCTAACATTTGCATCAATAAGGTATTTTGATTCTTTAACTCATTAATCATTTCAACATTGTTACTTTCAGCTTTTATGCTAGATGTTGAAGCTACTGTTGATGGTTGATACATTCTTCCACCATAGACCATATCTCTAGTTAATGATTGCATACTAGCTACACTAGCCATAGCATCCAATGGAGCTACTAGAGCTTTAGCTTCATTAGTTCTAATAGTCCTATTGATAGTAACACTACCACTAACACTTCTATTTAAAGTGCTAATCACACTATTCCAATCTGAAATTATTCTACTCCTTGCACTTGATACACTATTTGCTATACCACTAACGTATGAGCCTATTCTTGATTGAGCACTAGAGAAAGCTTTAACTAAATCTTGTGATTTACTTATAATTTCATCCAATTTAATTTTTGATTGAGTTACCATTTCTGTCATAGCAGTAACTGAAGTATTCTTCATATCATCCATAGATTTAGTTATAAGTGTAGTTGATGTTTTAAGATTCTTTTCAACCTCAGGAGCTATTTTCCCTGATTCATCAATCATACTACTTGCAACATTACTCATACCACTCGAAGCATCAGTAACCATATTAGAAGTAGCATTATTGATAGCACTTTGAGCACTAGCCATGTTACTTTCTACTGCTCCAGCACCTTCACTAGTTTTAACATCCATTTGATTACTTATAGTTTCCATAGCAGAACTAATTGAACTTGCCATTTCTTCAGTGTTTAATCTACCACTATTTTTTATTGTTTCAAAATTAGTAGAAAGTATAGGAATGATTTCATCTATATTCATCCCAGCTTTAATACCATCAAACATATATCTAGTAGTATCATTCATGTTAGTTAATGCCAATAACTGATTACTATTCATAGTAGTTAAACTACTAGCTAAAGCAGTTGAAGCTTCTTGATACTTTCCATCCATTATCAATGGTACTTGTTGCATAGCTAAATCTAATGATTGATTCATCAAAGTTAATTCTGTATCTTGTAGAAATCTTAGTTGTGACATTCCTCTAGTAGTAGATAAGGCTAACTTCGACATACCTTCCTCATAAGTCAACTCTTGTCTAGCATTAAATCTAGTCCAAGCATCATTAATAGTTTGTCCACCAGCACCATCTAAAGTCGCTGCGATTAAGTCACAAGCTAATAATATCCAATTTATCATTCCACCAACTGTAACTTGCCAAGCACCTGATATAAACTCACATACTCCAGCTACTACAGTACCTAGTCCACCAAACTTTTCTTGAAGGCTTAATATAGTTGTTTCACTCTCACCTATTGTAGCCATTAAAGCTAAAAGAGCTCCTATTAATACATATGGATTACTCATCAAACCAGATAAACTAGAGAAAGTACCACTCATTCCCCCCATTTTTGTTATAGCCCCACCTATAGCTCCAGTAACACCACCAAATAATCCTATAAGATTTGAAGCCATCCCTAATAACGGAGATATACAAGCTAATGCAATTGCTCCCCATGCTACCCAATCTTTTTGACTATCAGATAGACCACTAAACCATTCAGTAAACTTCTCAACCAATTCAGTTGCTTTTTCTAATATTGGAACAAGGACTTTTTCTCCAAATGGTTCTAATGCAGTTTTCAGTTCATTCCAAGCTCCAAGCATCTGAGCACTAACACCTTCTTCAACATTATCAGCCATTTCTTTCATAGTGCCATCAACATTAACCAATTCCGAACTATAATCACCTAGAGTAGTAAGTAAAGTAGAACCTACATCTTCCCACTTAGTACCAAACAATGCTACTGCATACTCATTTTGCTTAGTCTTATCTTCCATTCCTGATAGAGCTTGAACTACTTTTAAAGTTGCTTCTTTAGCATAATCTCCACCTTTGTTAACTGCATCAGTAACCTCTTTGGCACTTAATCCAATTCCTTCTAAGGCTTGTGCTTGAGAATCTCCAACTTCTTGAAGGTTTATTCCAAGCTCCTTTATACCATCAGCAAGATAATCTAGTTGGAAAACACCATCTTTAGTACCCTTTTTAAGTATTGCTAGAAACTCATCAGCACTAAATCCAGCTTCTTTAAATTGAACTCCATACTCATTAAGTGTATCTAAAAATTCTCCTGAGAAATCTAGTCCACTTTGAAAACCATCAGCTATTAAATCAAAAGCTTCTTCACCACTAATACCAAACTGCTTTATTAAACTCATAGCAGTTTTAACTACTTCTTTAGTATCAGTTCCAAAGGTAGAATTTATAGTTACAATACCTTTTGTGAAATCTTCTAATTGTTGCTCATTGAAAGTATCTCCAAATGCTAACTTTAATTCTTTAAGAGTTTCTACTGATTCTTCAAAGCTGAATCCATCATTTGATATTTCTCTTGCCATATCCTTCAACTTTTCAGCTTCTTCAGTTGTAGCACCTAAAGCATTTTTAAAATGAGTTACTGCATTATCTCCTTCAATAAATGCTCCTGTCATTCCACCTACTGCAACTGCTCCAGCTCCTGAAAGTTTATCAGCACCATCTTTTATTCCATCAATTTTATCTTTTAATTTCTCAGCACTTTCACTAGCATCTTTAAAGCCTTTAGTTAGCTTATCAATGTTAAATCCTTTATCAATTTGCCTAAGCTCTTTACTTAAAGATTCTACATCATTTTCAGTAGCAGTAATCTTGTTTCCAAGAGTAGTCATTTGATTCTCTAAACCTTTTGCTTTAGCTTCAGCATTACTCATAGACTTATTGAAATTCTTATACTTAGAATCTAAATTTTCAATTACTTTAGCTTGTTTCTCTAATTCTTCAGCAGTAGCATTACCACTAGCTTTCATTTCTTCAAGCTTATTTTTAGCTTCTTCTATCTTTTGTGGTAGAGAATCATATTCTTCTTTAAGCTTCCTGATATTCTCCCTTTGTTCTTTATGTGCTTCTTCCAAAGCAATCATTTTCTTATTGTAACTTTCTAGTGTATCTTGTCCAGCCTTTATAGCTTTTGAATAATCTTCTATTCCTTTTTCTGATAAACTTAAAGCTTTCTTTGCCTGATTAAAGGCAGTTTCCATTTGCTTTGTACTTCTATTAACTTCTTGTAAACTTTTATCAAATTGTCCAGTATCTAAACCAAGACTTACCAATAACTCTGCTACTGTTTCTTGACTTTTAGCCATAATATCGTTCCTTTCTTAATCTTAATTTCTACTAAAAAAATAAGGTAGGTGAAGCATATTAACACTTTCACCTACCTTACTTTAAAAACTCATTTCGTCAATATATACTTCCTTGACTTTCTCTTCTTTCTTCTCTTCTAATCCATTTACCTTTTTGTAAATGTCATATTGCTCAAATAGAATCTTTGGAGTTGACTCCCAAAACAAAACTTCACTTCTGTTAAGTAAGCTAACCCAAATATACTCCATAAAGCTCCAGTTCCAATCTTCTTCTAAATCAATTATTTCTTCTTTGCTACTTTTTTTTTATTATCAGTAGGCATTGCTTCAGTTAGAAGTTGTCCTAAACTTTCAAAAGCTGAGAATAATTCCATAATAGATAATTCATCTATTATTTCTCTTTCAAAATCTTCATGTCTAACTTTTATTCCTTGATATAATATTTCACCAATTATATCTAAATCCATTGATTGAACACCATTCATTACTTGTGGCATTGTCAATCCAAGTTCTTTACATATATTTTTCATAACTTTAAAATTAAAAGCCATGTTATATTCTTTTTCATTTAATAGAATCTTTTTCATAACTAAGTTCTCCTTTATTATACATATTGTAATTTTGAAAAGTAGAAACTCCTTCCATAAAAATTACCATCTTTTAAATCCTTTTCTGATAATCGTATGAAATCATTACTTTTCATAATCCTTTTTAGCTCTCTAATCTTTTCTCCAATTCCTAGAGATTCTTCTGCATTGTACCAAAGAGTTATAGCTACCCTAGTAACTTCAGCAGTAGCATCATCATCTTCATAAAAGCTATCATCTACACCAGTAGTACCAAAAATAATATAAATACTGTTATTATTATCTTCTGCTTCCATGAAGTAAATTGGAATATTTAAAGGAGCTAGAGCTGATAAAATTTGTTCATTAATCATAGTAACTACTCCTTTAATCCTTTTACTATTGTTTCTTTAATTGCATCAAGAGAATTATCTATACCTTTTTGATAAGCTTCATCCATCCAAAACGTACCTAGCTTTCCTCTGCTTCCATAATGTTGATAGTAACCATATCTTTGAACTTCTTCTGAAGCGTTCATAGTTCCTATATCAATTTTCTTAGTACCTTTTTTAGTTTTAACTTTAGATTTTTCTAAAGAATCTCTAAGCTTACCAGTATCTTTAGGAGCTTGTGCTTTTTGAGCTTTAAGCATTTCATCAGCACCAGCTTCTAAGCTTTCTTTACTGATTTTATTTGCTACTTTCTTCTCTAGTGAATCAAGCTTCTTTTTCAATTGACTCATATCAAATTCTAAACTCATTCAACCACTTCCTCACATAATAGCTCCATACATGGATTATTAAATTCTCTTTGAATATTTCTAATATTGTAAGCTTTATCATTAAAGAAAACATAATCTTTATCAGTTACATCTTCTTTATTTCTACAAGCTAACTTAATCAAAGTTAACTCTCTATTACTATTAGCTAATGTCACTTCTTTTTCTCTATTTGAACTAGTAAGTAATCCAGCTTTAAGAGAATAAATTTTCTCATACTGAGCTACTTGTATTCCCATATTATTAGTTATCATTTTCTTTCTAAAAATATGGATAGTCTTTCTAAACTGTCCTATTTCATACTTCATTCTTTCTCACCTTCTTATAACAAATTTCTTCTATGAGAATTAAGAATCGTTGTTATAATTGGATTTTCTTTCAACTGCCCTGAAGTCATACCATTTCTAAAATCATAATTCATACTGCATAGTAATAGTAAAGCAGTAGTAATATCTTTATAATTACTTAGCTCTTCTGCTGGTATTCCCGTTCTAGTAGTTGCATATGCTATTGCAGATGGTATAACAATCGTTTCTAGATATACATCATCTTCATCACTATCAATTCTTAAAAACTGTTTAACCACTTCAACATCTAGAATCTCACTAGTATCAATTTGTTTTGGTTTAACTTCTGTTTTGTCATTAATATTTTTCTTAAAAATTTCTGATAAATCCATACTATCTACCTCATTATAAAAAAGGAGATAGAAACTCTATCCCCTAATTGATTATTTTACTTTCTTTGCTAATGTCATAGCTGGAGTAAACTTAGTTTGTACTGCTTCGAACCACTTACTAGTGAACTCTTCTGCACCTTCATCAGTTGAGTTTGCTCTAGCAGATACTTTACCATTTGATATTAATGGCATAAATACTCCAGTTAATGTAACATTTGAAGATTCTATTGATTCTTCCTTACCTTGATAAGTTGCTTCATTTCTAGAAAGAACCCCTTTGTATAATGTTACATATTGGAATCCACCTTTTGATAATGGTGCTCTGAACATAATTGCATATTCTGAAGCTACTGCATCACCACTTTGAGTGAACACACCATTTTCGTAAGTGTTACCACTTATTAAAGCTTCTATAGAATGGTCTAAGTATCCTAATTCTATAGTTACTTCCTTACCTGAGAAAGCTGGTATTACTTGTTCTACTACATCATCTGAATAGAAAGTAACATTCTCAGTATTGTCAGCTATCTCAATAGATATTAATGATGGTACTGCTACTGGAGATTCATAAGTAGTACCTGATAAATCATCTTTTGTTATTTTTGCTATGTGTAAATCTCTTACACCGATTATTCTACTCATAATTTTAATTACCTCACTTAAATTTTTATAATATTAAAAAAGAGAGCTACATTATGTAACTCTCTAACTTAGTTTTTTAGTTTTTAACTATTTCTTAGCTCTTGAGTTTAAAGCCATAGAAACATTACCAATAGCTATAGCTTCTTCTACAGTTGTAACTGCATCTAGTCTTACATCTGCTCTAAATGCTACCGTTCCTGATAAGAAACCTATAGAATCATCTCTCTTGATGTTGATGTTGTGTCTTAAACCAACAGTGATAGCTTTTGATAAGTTAACAAACATTGGCTTAGTTACATTTTCATCAACGATAACTTCACAACCTAAGATAGTCATTACTGGTCTATCTGCATAAGCTCTAACCATTAAAGGTTGTCCGTTAGCATCTTTAAGTTTAGCTATTTGTACTTCCATTTCAGGACTAATTACCCATACTGCTCCATTTCTGTAAGCTGGTTTAATAGCATAATACATATCAATTAAAGCATCTGTATCTATCGCTGAAATTTCTACTGTTTTAGCTCCTTCAGCACCTTCTAATTTCTTAGCTACTATTTCATTTAAAGTTAATCCAAGACCTTCAACCATTTGCTTTTTGATTTCACCTTCAAGGTCGAATCCAACATCTTCCAAAACTTCTTCTGACACAACTACTGCTAGAGCATACTTATCAGCTTTTAATACTTTTTCTTCAACTGTCATTTGAGCTTTTGTATATTCAGTTAATTCTGCAGTTTTAACAAATTTCGGTAATTTAGTTCCTTGTATAGTTAAAGCTGAGTTTGAAGTTGTGTTTATTTTGTTAGCTTTTTCAAATAATGGAGATACATCTGCAACTTTTTCAATTACTCCACCTAAAAATTCAACCTTTTCACTACCAATGTTAGCATTAGTAACTTCTCCAGCTCTAACTTCTAATTCTTTTCCTTCTACTAATAAATTTCTTAATTCTACCATGTTGTTTTTACCTCTTTCTTCTAATTTGTTATTTTGTAATTTGTTATCAATAGCTCTGATTTCTTTTTGTAATTGAGCTATCTTTGCTTGTTCTTCTTCATTAAAGCTTCTATTTTCAACTTCTGAAGCATTTAAAATCTCTTCAAGTTCTGCAATAAGCATTTGCTTTTTTTCAAACATTGCTTTTGTATTCATAGCAACCTCCATTGAATTTTTTATTTTTAGGCATAATGAAAAAACACCTAGCCTTTAATGACTAAGTGTTTCTTACATCTTTGCTTTTTGAATATCTATGAAAAGCTTAAGCTTCTCTTTCAATTCATCATTATTTAATTCTTCAACTACTTCTTGAATCTCCTTATCTAAAACTTCTGCATCAACATCTTCTGAAGTAACCTTTTCTTCTTCAGTTGGTTCAACTTCATTTACAGTATCAGCTTCATTCTTTTCCTCAGTGATTTCTTCTGTAGTTTTATCCTCTTTAGATATTTCAGTATCTTTATCTTCAACTTCAATATCCTCTAGTTTAGCAACTAATTCTGCTTCTTTTTCTTGAAGCTCTTTTATTACTTCTCTAATATTAGATAATTCATCCTCATAACTTCTTAACTCACAAAGAGAACCTTCATATGCAGGATTTTTCACTAAAGATACTTCTAAAAGCTCTATTGCATCAACAAATCTTCTATCAATTAGTGAATTTATACTCTCAACTCTTTCTCTTAAAACTTTGAATCCGAAAGAACAAGAATTTATTATTCCAGCTTTAATCTTTTGATATAATGATTCATCTTTAATATTGGCTTCAAATCTAAGTCCAATGTTATCCTCTCTAAGAGTTAAATCTCCTAGAGATGTAGATGCAAGTTTTTCATTCCAATTATGCTCAAGCAATAATGGTACTTCTTTAGCTCTTGAAAGAGCATCTTCAAATACCCCCGATGTCATAACTTCCTTAAAATACTTACCATTTTCTTTGTTATATAACATTTGAGATTCTCTCTCAGTTACATTGATATAACCACCAATTTTATAAGAACCATCTTTGTTATTTTTTAGCTCCATATCTTTTATTCTGTACTCAGTATTTATAATACACTCACCTCCTTACTCCTGAAGAGTTTCAGATTTAGTACCATCTTCTATATTTCCTATATTTCCATCTAGGTCAACAGTTTTTCCTAGATTTAATATCATTGAATTTCCATTCGATACATTAAATAGAACATCAGATAAGTTCATCTTTAATACATTATCAAGATTAGCTATTCTTGGTAGGTTTTCTAACTCTCTTACAGTGTTAATATCTAAGATATTACTTTCAAGACCAACTTTATAAGCTTCCATCCTATCCTTCATACTTGCATCTTTACTAATTTCACTTAAATCAAATGCAAAGAAATATCCATCTAATTTTTCAGTTTCCAATAAAAGCACTCTATTGTATTCTTCTATAATCTTATCCAATAGTGGTATCAACTTCGCTCTTATAAATGATTTTTCTTGTTCTTCACTAGCAGTAGCATTTATAAGCTCAATACTTGTACCAAATAATGCACAAATTTGTTTATCTAGTAGATTTTGTTGCTCTACTAATTGATTCTGCTGATTATTTCCACCTACATTTTGGAAATGTAAACCCTGATTTAGTACAAATGATTGCTCTGTACCTGAGTTAACAAATTTTCTCCAACTAGATTTTAGAGCATCCAGTTCTTCTTGACCTAGTGGAATATCAGATTCAATAATTCCCTTTGGAGCATTGCTATTCTTAGCACTAACCTTATTGTTATTGAGCATATACATAGCTGATTCAAGAAGTGTCTTATTTTGATTTACTAATCCACTAAATGTAACTCCATCTGTAGTGTTTGCCAATGTTATGAAATCAAAATCATTGTATGGTTTACCCATTACTGAATATTGAACTTCCTTGAAAATTGGGTCATTATTTCCAATAATCATTACATCACTTGGATTAACATATCTTAGTGAATTTACTTTTAAGCCTTTTCTTTCAACAAATATATGAGCTCTTCCCTGAATGAGATAATCCTTAATCATATTGAATTTAGTATTGTATGAAGAAATAACTCCACCACAATCATGATTTAATAATCTAGTTCTTTCATCTTTAACCTCAACTATTTTGCCATCTTCTTTTTTATAAAGCTTTACTTTTAAAGGTGCAATTCTACTAGCAATATAATTTATATTACTATTAACCATAGGAATTTCTGTTACATTTCTACTAGTAACATATACATTACTTGTAGCTGAACTACTTAATGATGAACTAAAAATTGAACTATTATCTCTCTTTTCTTTAGTTCCAAATAAACTTCTAATATTTATACCCTCCACCTCCTTTTATAAGTCGTAACTTATAAATTGTTTTCTTCTATATCTAAGCTCTTTCTCTTCAAGTTGAGTTAATGCAAGAGCTAAAGAAATTACCATATCAATCTTTCCATTACTAGATTTCTTTGTTATGTACTTGTCCATATTCTCAGAATATTTACACCTACAATTCGCAAAATTATCTAACAACAATGCATTATCCAAGAAATATATTTCTTTATTTAATATCTTCTCTTCCAATAGTTTATAAATTGGAGATAATACTTTTGAGTGCATTGGTGTATCAATCATTCTTAATCCTAGGCTTGAAAGTCTATTTGCACTGCTGATAAAATTCCATCTATCATAAGCAACTCCCATAACTTTACAACCAAATGATTTCTCAATATTAGCTACATAATCCTCAAGTACACTATAATTAATTGTTAAATCACCACAAGCAATGCAATCACCTTCTTGGATAAACCTACGATAATCACATTTCTCTTTGACACTCTTTTCCATGATTCTACCTTCAGGAATGAAACACATAGATTTTACATAAATCTTTCCATTATCAATACAAACTATACTAACACTTGTATTGTCACTTGAGATTGAAGCATCTATTCCAACATATACATTTTTACCCTTGAAGCTAAAACCATTTCTAGGTATTACACATTCCTTTATATAAGAAATAGGAATATAGCTTTCTACTTTTGCAGATGGTAGGTATTGATTTAATATAAATACTCTAAAATTTCTCATTTTAGCTGGAATCTCGATAGCTTGATTAAACTGATTCATAAGGAATTTTTGACCATCCTTATTCCAACTTGCCATCTGCAAAGGTGAGGCTTTTTCCCATTTAGTAGAATCTGTATAATCATCATCAGCATCTAATTCATATATTAATCCAAAAGTATTTCCTGAATCCTCTAAAGCTCCATCCAATACCTTTTTATACCAATCAACCATATCTTTAAATACATTCTGCTCATTATCAAAAGCAGTGCTGATATAAATTGCTAATCTTGAGGAGTTAACTGACATTTGAGATAGCTTAAGTGCATCTACAATATCAGGAGTTAATTGGTTAGCAACTTCATCTACAATATAAGTAGTTAATAATTTACCTAATAGATTTTGTGCTTCACCACTTAGTGCATGACAAGTAGCTTCATTATGTTTGCACATAATCTTCTCTCTAGTTATCTTGAACATTTTTACTAACTTAGGACTTGAACGAATTATTGCTTCCATTTCCTTCTTAATAAGCGAAGAAATTTCCCTCGTTTTCCCAGCTATCGCAGTTTGAGCAAACATAGGAGCACGAAGTAATATTATTATTTCTATTAAAGCTGACAAAAATGATTTTCCATTTTTTCTCGAGATTTGAAGTATAACTTCTTGTATCATCTTTTGAGAGCTTCCATCTTTAGCAAACCATCCGAACACATTTTCAATAATCATAGCTTGAAATCCAGCTAGGTGATTTATTATTGGTTGTCCAGTAAAAAATCCCGTTGCATAATTTGTATAGTGTAACAATCCATAGATAATTTTCATCTCTTGCATATTGAAATAAAAATCAAAATCATCTTGATATTGTTTATTTTCAAGCCTATCTATGTATTTTTCACATTCTCTCTTTACGTACTCATTAGATATAATCTTTCCTGACACAACATCTTTAGAGTATTTATAACCAATTAAATCAGTGAAATCTTTTGGTATTAACATTAGAAATCACCTCTTAAAACTTTCAATAAGTCATCATCTTCTTCATCACTTACATTAAGCATTGCAAGTCGTGCTCTATCACTTGGGTTCATTCCAAGCTTTGATGAATAAGTATTGTATAGTTGAGCATATTTGTTATAGATAGCTACTGCTTTATGCTCAGATACATTTTCTGCTCCAGCTTTATTTACATATGTAGTTAATAAACCTTCTGATTTTATTATCTCCTGACACTGATGCATTTTAGCTAAAGCATCTGAAACTATCGCTACTGTAAATCCATCAAGTACATTTAATATACCTTCAGGAAAATTTCTTACAATTAGCCTATAATACTTTCTTCCTAAAGTGTCTAAGTTATCAGGTGGAGTGTCAGTTAAAATAGTATCACCTTGTAACTTCTTTTCACCTAATTTTCTTTTTTCTTTTTCTTCTTTGCTCATATTTGAGTTAAGCAAATTTGTTGGTTTCGGTGGTCTACTCATAATACTAATTCCTCCTTCCACCTATTTTTCAATGTACCCCTTTTAGTCCGTTTTCAGGACTTGTTATGAGAACTCATCCTCTCTCGTCCTCTTTTTCTCTCTCCTAAATAATCTCAACTATTGGGGGGCATCTAAAAAATTTTCATTTAATAATTTATAATTTCCAGTTTCTTTTTCTTTCTTTAAATCTTCAATGAACTTATCCAATTTTTCTTTTGAATTGATATTGAGCTTATGTATAAGCTTATGATAGTGACTTGATATTGGAATTAAATTATCAATGTCTAATCTCTTCTCCCAAGCTTCTCCAATGAACTCGATATGATGTACACTCGAAGCTACTGCAACCTCACCTAATTGCTCTGCTACATAACACTTATACCTAGCCTTAACAAGTATAGATAACCTCATAGTTTGCCATGCTCTCGAACTATAGAAACGATTCTCTCTAGCAGTTTTTTCATTTTGATTTTCTCTCTTCGCCTTATAATCTACCTTTGGTTTAGGTTTACTTGGACAAATATGATTTCTCATATCTACTGTTTCCATACAATATCTACAATACTTGTACATATAATCACCTAAATAAACATATTCAAAGCCAATAGTATTGCTATAAAACTAACTATCTTTTTCTCATAATTTGTTATTGCTCTTGTTACAACAAATCCATATTTATTCATACTTTTTCTTCTCTCCCTTTGTAATATAATAAGAGAGCTATAGGTAGTACCCATAGCTCATAAACAAAGGAGTAGCTTTTATCCACTAGTGCTATTTTGATTAAAAAATAGCAGCAATATTTACTTTAACATAACTTCAAAGTTATCTAATACTAGTAAATTAAGAAGTTGATTAACTAATAAAAATTTATTCATTTCATCTACATCCAATACTTTAGATGGAGTTGACTCTAAGAAATCTATAAATCCTTTAATAACTTCTATATCTACTTCACATCTATAACCATTTAACTTCTCACCAACAATAGTTCCCCTAATATTTCTTAATCTCTTTAATTCCTTTAAAATACTCTTATTCATAATATAATGCTCTCCTTTAAAATTAAATTATAGAGCTTTTTGATAAACCAGTAAGCTCTATAAACTGGTACTTTGTAAATACAAATTTAATACTATTTAATTTTTAGGAGTCAGAAATTAATACTTCAACAAAAGAAAAAATAGACTAGGTACAAGACGAGGATTCCTCCTTTTTATTCCCTTGTACTAGAATATATTTATTTATAAAATAGCCTTAAGACCATCTTATATCTCTTCAAATTTTAAATCTTTATAATGATTTCTTTTACCTTTCCTTTATCTTTTGTAAAATTAAAAAAGAGCTAGCATCTCTACTAGCTCTATTAGGTGATTCCGTTTGATGATTAAACCTTGCATCTTCACAAGGGATTTTTATATCTCATTTTTAGTCTTATATCATTTTCTTATTATGGAAAATAAAGAATTGATGATAGCTATATGTCAAGAATTATAGGATTTATCATATAAGACTAAAAATCAAATATAAAGAGATTGAGGAGCTATTTTACAATAACTCCTTTAGTATTTAATCATGAAATTAAAAGCTTTAAAATCAGAGGTATTAACACATCACAACAGTTGCCGAGCTAGGCTCGGCACTATCTCTACTCAACTATTAAACTATTTGAACACTAAAAATAGTGGGTAGATACCTCTTTACAGATATCCACCTACTTAATTTTAAACTCTATATCTGATTATTGGAGCTTGAAAACTGCGTTTTCAACCTCTCAGCAATAATTTTAAAAATTATAAGGTTCGCTCACTGCGCTTCTGCT
>OGIX01000630.1_pt1 | contig 22307 bp, 16 predicted proteins | sample 1571901 | NCBI WGS metagenome assembly OGIX01 (sample SAMEA2582102, study PRJEB24529) | metagenome | biome: Human gut stool | place: China | collected 2011
CGCGCTTTAGTGTATCCTTACCTCTACTGTACTCTCGGTCATAGACCATGAAATCCCCGAAAGGGATGTTACTTGTAATAAGGTCGTATTTGTCTTTGTTTTCTAACTCCCCAATAGCTTCAAAAGGCTCGTTTCTAACGAACACGTTGCCTTTGCCATAGGGGTGTAGGGCTTGTGAGATGCGGGCAGTGAGCAGGTCCTTTTCCATTGCATCTACAACACCCGCTTGCTTTGCAAAGGTCTCGGCAAAGGCACCCATACCCATAGAAGGGTCTAAACATCGTCTTATCTGCAGGTTTGTGGAGGCAAGTGCGTCTGAGATAGCAGACACGATGCGGGTATCAGTATAGAAGGAAGTCAGTACACTTGCCTTGATGCTCTCCCAATACCGCTTGGCAGTGTTGGCATCTACGGCTTCACGATAAATCATCTGCTTGAGCTGCTGGGTAGGCTCAAAGAGATTCTGCTCTGACTTGCTCCAATAACGTATGTCATCGGGGTTATCCGTGCGGTTGAGTACGCATTTCAAGCCACCGAAGCCCTGATAGTTCCGTAAGATACTTCTTTCAGTTTCGGTGGCTTCGCGGCGTTCTTTCTCTAATCGCAGCACGACACGGATAGCTTCCGTGTTGTCTTGCAAGACTGATTTCTTATTGTATGCCATAAGGTATAACTTATTCTATTATGGGAATAACTACTCTGATTCCAAAGTTTGATTGTAATGTCGGACTTTAGTATCAGAAATGAAGTAGTATGCTATTTCCGTTTCTTGTTTTGTTCAAATTCAAAGGTGGTGGTATAATCGTCTTTCAAAACCAGTCGGGCATTAAACTTTTTGCCGGCCTTACTGGTCAAACCTTTGAGGACGGGCGTCCGACCTGTGGTTATCAAATCTCGGATATTGCCCTCTGTAAGAAGCGTTCCACAGACCTCACGAAATATATGAAAGTCGCATCCCTCGTGTCTGCATTTGGCGACTTTGGTATAAATGCCCACACTTTCGTTACCACATTTAGGGCAGTGGTAGGTGGGGTAAGACTTCTGCACCTGTGGAGCAAGGGCAAGGAGTTCCTCGCAGATAGTGCCGACGTATGAGTTGATGCCTTGCGCGAACTTTTCCGCCGGCATTTGTCTCGCCTCGATAGCGGCAAGAGCCAGTTCCCAACTGCCAGTCATCTCCGCATTGGCAATCTTCTTGTCCCTGACAATCTCATAGACTGCCAAGCCTTTTTCGGTAGGTATGATAGCTTTCTTATTCCTGCGGATATAGTCACGGAGAATAAGCGTTTCGATAATGTTGGCACGGGTTGCAGGTGTGCCGATACCGCACTCTGCCATCGCCTTCTTGCTTTCTGCATCTTCGACATCTTTCCCAGCGTTCTCCATTGCAGAGAGCAGAGTTGCTTCTGTGTAGAGTGGTTTCGGCTTGGTCTTATGCTCGGTAATCTCTGCATTGAGAAGTGACAGGACTTCACCTTCCGTTAAGCTGGGCAGGGCGGATAAGGTCTGTTCCTCGTTTTCCTTTCCATTTTCATTTTGAGTGTCAGCGCCTTGCTGCATGTCTTTCCAACCCAAAGAGATTTGTCGGCACGCCTTCCAAGTAAAGGTATTGGTGCCGTCCGTGAACTTCACCTGCATACGTTCTTCCTCTGAGTCGGGAGAGAAAGCCTCTAAAAAGCGAGTTACTATCATTTGATAGATGGTCGCCTCGTCCACCGACAAGCCCGAAGGGGTTTCTCCTGTGGGGATAATAGCGTGGTGGTCGGTAACTTTGGCATTGTCCACAGAATGGCGGTTAAGCGGATTGGATAGCACCTTGTCTATCTTGCGAAGCAGGACGGGTACTTCCTCAAAGACATCCTCACTGATGTATCGGCTGCCTGTGCGGGGATAGGTCGTGATTTTCTTCTCATAGAGGCTCTGGGCAATCGAGAGGGTCTTGTCTGCTGAAAAGCCGTGGCGTCTGTTGGCTTCTTTCTGCAAGGCAGTAAGGTCGTACAAAAGTGGTGGCGAAATATGCGCTACCTGTTTTGCGACCGACTCTACTTTAAGCCGGCTCTGACTGCGAAGTGCAGCGAGAGCAGTCTGTGCCAATGCTTCATTCTCATAGTCTTTACAGCCAACGGCTTTCAGCGACATGCCCTCTTTCTCCGTGAAAGCAGAAAGTTTCCAATAGGGTGCGGAAGAAAAATCACGGTTCTCTATGTACCGACGGCAGACCATAGCAAGGGTTGGGGTCTGTACCCGTCCCAAGGAATAGCCACCCCTGCGGGCAATGGAAAGGGCTCGGCTGGCATTGATACCCACGAGCCAGTCGGCTTCGCTTCTTGCCTTGGCAGAATGATAGAGGTTGTCGTAATGGCTTCCGCCCTTGAGATTAGAAAGCCCCTCACGGATAGCTCTGTCCGTGAGTGAAGAAATCCAAAGGCGGTCGAAGGGTTTTCGGCAATTGAGATAGGAATAGATGTATCTGAAGATAAGCTCACCCTCCCGACCTGCATCGGTAGCAACGATGATGCGGTCAACCTTGTCAAAGCAGGATCGTATCACCTTGAGCTGCTTGAGTGCTGCTGGGTCGGATATATAGTCCTTATCCTTACGTACTTGTCGTACCACTAACTGAAAAGGATTGGGACGGATGGGTAGATCTTCAGCTTTGTAGGCAGAAAAACCATAGGTTTCGGGCATGGCAAGGGCGATGAGGTGTCCCATTGCCCAAGTAACGAGGTAACCGTTGCCCTCCATGTATCCGTCCTGCTTACTATCTGCCCCAACAATGCGGGCAATATCTCTGGCTACCGAGGGCTTCTCGGCAATAATACAAGTTATCATAGTGCAGAATGGTTTTAAGGTTACATCTTACGTCCACGGGACTTCTTCTGCTTGTTCTCGTCTTGTTTCTGCTTTTGGGCAGCAGTAGGCTGTGTCTGTCCCGTTTTGAGTGGTTCTTTCACATTCTTGGTGGCTTCATTCGTCTTACCGTGGTTATTCACGGCTACCTGTATTTTGTGTTCTTCGGCTACGGCAACCACCTTTTCCTTGCCGGTTTCCTGCTTCTTGTCAGGATTCCACTTGTAAAAACGTGGGCGGTTCTGTTCCTTGTCCATACGAACATAGGCATTAAAGGACTGTCCCTCCTTATCGACCATGTTCTTCAAATAGAGCGTGCGGCCGCTGTCGAGTGTCTCACGCTGCTTGTCGGATAGTTCCAAGCCGCAGAGTTTACGGGGTACGCCTTGCTGCTGTACCAGATTGTGTTCCTGTCGCTCTCTTAAACTCTTGCCCTCGCCAAAGATAAACTCAATGCCCTTTCGCTCGGCATTCACCTGCAACGTGGCGTAGAACGTCTTGCCACTCTTGGCGGTCATACCCTCCACCTTCACAGCTTTGCCTTCCACAAGCTCTTTGTACTGTGTATCGGAGAGGGTTACGCCCTTGATTTCCTTGGGAATGTTCACACGGTCGGCACGCAGGGCGATGATTTCATTCGTTTGCGGGTCAATAGAAACGTATGCAGAGAAAGGTTCGGCGTTCTTGGGTGTTACCTCGATGGTCTTGCCCAGATTACCCGTAGTGAGGAGTTGCTCCTTTTCTTCGGGAGAGAACTTGTAGCCCATATAGGGAAAGTCAAGCTGTGGCTCTTTTCTCAGAGGATGAATAGCCAAACCGATATTGCCGTTATCGTCCGTACGGAACGCAAGGCGTGCTTCAGTGTAGATAGTGGTCTCGCCGATAGGAACAGCAATTGTAATGAGATTGCTCTTCTGCCAATTGAGCATCTTTTCTAATTCTCCACTCTGCTCCAATCGTTCACGGGAAAGACCGAGATTGCCGAGCATCTTCCAATCCACCTTTTCAGGATCGATAGTGGTGGCATTCTTCTGCTGGGGCAGATAGTCCCCAAAGGGAATGCCCATCTCTGCTAGTTGCTGTTTGCTTTCGGGCTTTTCACTGCTTTGCAGCATGGTGCGCAGGTTGTCCACGCCTTGCTCCACATTGTCTGCCACGACCTTGTACAACCCGAAATGAGTCGGGTTATTGAACTGTTTGAGGAAGTTGGTCATGAAGTTCTTCAGAAGTCCGTCCTTGTTGTTGAACTTCAAGAACGCTGCCTGATTGGCAGCGGTAGCCTCTGTGGTCTTGAGGTTTCCCTTGTCGTCAATACCCGATACAACAGAAAGTTTGCCCGCTTCCTGTTCATTTTTTACTTCCGTGCGGTCTTCCAAGACCAGCACATAGTTGTCATTGTTGTTTGATTCCATTGCTTGATAATTTTAATGATGAATACTGTTATCAAGCGGCTAAATTATAGGTATATGAAGAGATTGGAAAACTTTTGGGAAAAGCGGGAAATACAGGGAAAAAACAAGAAACCATTATCCGAATCTGTATGGAAAACGGATAATGGCATGTTATAAATAAATATGAACGTTTCCGGTAGAGGAACTTATTTATTTATTTCCTCCTTTTTCGAATATTCTTTTTCTATCAATAAATTGATGAGAAATTTCTGCAAGTCTTGGTCAGTGGGTACATTGAGTTTCTTGCGGATGTGGTTACGCGTCACGTCGACGTTGTTTTCGGTTTTGTCGAGTAGTAGGCCGATTTCGCTCCGCTTCTTTCCCGCGAGAATGAGGCGGCACACATCCGTTTCTGATTTAGTCAGACAGGGAAAGTGGTGTCCCAGATTGCAGTCATCCATCAAGTGTTTTTTCAGATGCAGGCGCACGGCGTTGACGAGGTTCCGTTGCGATTTCGGCTTGAGCATGGAAAACAGGCAGTCGGTGTCCTCGGGCGATGGGTGGTCGTTGCTGCTCATGCGCAGGTAGGCCTCTATTTCCCGTTTATTCAGCCTGACGGCGCGCATCAGTGTCGTCTCACGGTGATGCAAATCGGTATTCTCCTTCGACACGCTCATCACATTGTGTCGCAGCAGTTCGCCCATCGCACAGAGGAAAAACTGCACGAAGAGGAAGAAACCGAACAGGCGCCAAAGCGAAGGCTCTTGAAGATAGGCTGCCACACAACCGTAGCTAACCACACTGATAGCAGAGACGATAAAGGGAGTGAGCCGGACAAAGCTCAACACAAGGAAGAAGATCGCCAGCAGGGATGTTATCTGATTGATAAGGATGAGCTGCAGAAAATGGTCGGGGCGCACCGTAGCGAAATAAAAGAAGCGCACGGCGATGGTACACTGTGCCACGAGCGCCACGAGTGAAAAAGCCTTGGAAAGCGTCAGCCACCGCGTGAGGTAGAGCGACAGCGAAAGGAGGCACATCGCCAGATGGATGCCGCTCATCGTCTGGGGCAACGCTTCCTGCGAACCTCCAAGCCCCATGAACTGCAAGGAGATGACGGTAACAACGAGTACAGAGTGGAGCAAATACACGATGACGCGGTGCCGCTCAATGATGTTTGTAGTGCGCGACCGTAGGAATGCCGATACCTTTTCTGTGAGAAAATGAATGATCATTGTTGCCGTTTTTACTTTTTATAACGACTGCAAAGATACGTTTTTATTTTCTCTTTACCAAGCTTTTTATTAAGTGTTTTTAAGGGGTAATTAAGGTTTTTAGGGGTGTAATGAAAACTTTTAAATGGTCTTTCTGCTAAGAAACTCTGATTTATAACATTCTGTTTGTTATTTTTGTATAGTCTTTTGCTGTTCTCGCAGAAATATTCCTTGCAGAACAGCCAAGAAATGAACTGTCCAGCATACGAAATTCAGCAGAAAGGAATGCGAAATGAGAAAATGAGAACGTAAACATAGAAATATATTTAATTCATAATTAGCAAAAAGAGTTATTCATAAAGAGAATGAGATTATGGCAAATGAAAAACAACAGGCATCATTCAGAGAATCAGGCTCAGCACCTACCTCTTCGTCCTGATACTGGTGGCACGGCAGGGATAGAAAATAGCTCAAACAGAGCAGTAGTTGCCACAACCTGCGGGATATACTTTAGGGGGAGGAAGGACAAGAAACCTGTTATGTCTATGAAGCTGTAAAACTGAATATATATCGGAAATGAAACATTTTATCACACTGCTGTTTGTCATTACACTCTGCGCAGGAGAAATGTATGCCGCCACTCCGGCAGACTCCATCCGCAAAGAGATGAAGCACCTCAAAGGAGAAAAACTTTTGCAGGCCTACCATCATCTTTGCCGGTTGGCAGCTGCCGAAGATAATATGGGCTATGAATTACGCTGCATCCGTGAATATCTTGCCGAATCCTTACGCCAAAAAGACAAGGAGGCGGAAGCCCAGGCGCGCGTCACCCAGTTGTATTGCTATTACAACTACGAGATGACCGACAGCATCAGTTACTATTTGCCCGAAGTCCTCAGTGCTATGAAAAAGAACGGCACATGGGATTATTACTACAATGCGTGGAACGTGCTGATAGAGAGTTATCTCTACGAAGACAAGGTGCAGACCGCATTGCTTGAAGCGCAAAAGATGTATGCCGATGCGCGAAAAAGAAAGAGCAACTATGGATTAGGCACTTCCACCTACGGCATGGCATGTATCTACCAGACAATGGGACGCTTCGCGGAGGCCGAGAAGACCATCGAGGAGAGCATCGCCGCCCTTTCCAAGGCCGATGAAATCTCACAATTGCTCTCTGCCTACAACGTCTTGGGCGAAACGCTCGACGGACTGCGGAAATATGAAAAGCTAAGGAAGAAATGCGCAGAATGGAAAGCGGTCATCGACAAATACAAGAAGGAAGCCCTGCGAAAAGGCTATACACCCTCGCTCAACGGACGCTATCTCTACTGTACGCTGGCAACTGCCGTCGCTGAATTGGAAACAGGCCATTACGACCGTGCCAAGGAATTGCTGCAGCTCGCCGATAAATATGCCGAGGGACGCAAAGCCGTCGCCCGATTCAAGCTCCTTCAAGTGAAAGCCCGCTACTATGCAGCCACAAAACAGTACGACCGGGCCATTGCCTGCAACAACGAGAACATGGGCATCATGACTGCCGCCGGCGACTCCGTCAGCTTGCTCACCGTGCAGATGCAGCAAGCCGACCTCTACACGCAGGCCGGACGATACAAGGAAGCCGCAGAATTGTACAGCCTCGTCATCCCACATAAAGACAAACTGCGCAACACCGAACTTGCCAAGCAGCTCGACGAATTGCGCACCATCTTCGAGGTTGACAAGCTCACACTCCGGAACGAGGTCATCACAACACGGCTCTATCTCTCACTCATCATCGTGGCATTGCTGCTTGCCACCGTCGTACTTTACATCATCTACACCCGCCGCTTGCGCCGCAAAAACAGGGCTTTGTACGACTCCATTCTATTATACCGCAAGGCGGAAAGCGACATGGAGACCGCGGCAAGGCTCGTCCCCGAGGAAGAGCTCGACCGTGAAGGAAAAATCTACCGCCGGTTGTGCGAGCTGATGCAGAAAGAGAAAGTCTATAAAGACACGGAGTTGAACCGCGATATTCTCTCAAAGCGGATTGGAACAAATGCCGTCTATATCACCAATGCCGTGCGCAAGTATGCCGACGGAGCCACGGTCAACGAATTTATCAACGGCTACCGGCTGCGGCACGCGGCATCGCTGCTCACCAACAATCCCGACTTGAACATCAACGAGGTGGAATATAGGTCAGGATTCAATTCCCGAGCCACATTTAACCGTTGTTTCCGGACTTTCTTCGGGATGTCGCCTTCAGAATACAAAGCCGTTTCCAAAGAAAAAAAGAAAACGCAAAAGGATTCATCCGAAGAGAGGGCATAGGTGTTCTGGACATTTATAAATCGTCAATTCTTAGTGAATTACAAATATGATACAAGTTTTTTCAAATATGAAACGCCCTGTTGGCCTTCGTAGAATAATTTTGCAACAGAATCAACGAGCAGCAAAGATGAAAAAGAACTGTTGGGTATATATCTTAAGAAATGAAACCGGAGAAATAACCATCGGCTTTTCGGTCGAGATGGATGAAAAGTTCACCGAAATCTCCATGCGAAAGGAAAAGCTGTATTATCTCCGTCCGTTTGAAGAGCCGTTCAACGGCTTGGCGCACAAGCATCTTTTGGATTCTCTTTCCAAAGATACGATCAACCTTCTCGTACGACGTAATCGGGAACAGACAGAAATATACAAGGAAGTCTTCCGGAAAACGCAGTAACTCCCCCCCAAAAAAACAACCAAAAGAATATTTAATTTTTAATTTCAATTTATATGAAGACAACAAACATCATTCAGAGGCTCTGCCTCTTCCTCTTTGTCCTCGTGCTGGCGGCACCGGCGTGGGCAACAGATTATGGTCGTTTCGACTATGAGACATTCCGCTCACGCAATACCGTGAATGCGGTAGGCAAGAAAAAGCCGGTAAGCACTCTCCGACAGGGGAGGGTGGAAATCAACTTCAGCGATTGCAGAACCACCAGCGGAACGGACAACAGCGCCATCTACGAGCTGGCAAAGGGCTCCCACTTCAGCGTAAAGGTCGACGAAGGCTATGCCGTCCGCTGGATCATCCTGCGCGATACGGAGGGAGGAAAGGACTATGACGAACGGGAAGGCATCTGGCGCATCGACAGAGTTCCGCACTATGCCTATTTCTTCGAGAAGACTGCCATTTCGAACGCGCATATAAGCGGGGGCAATAAAGATAATCTCAATGACGACAACAACAACATCGTTGTTTACAATTATAGTGCCCCGGAAAGAGTTGTCAACATCTACACCCACAACAATAAAGATTGGGGTCAGTTCAAGGTGCGCGACATCATCGTGGGCTACGTCAAGGTGCCCAAGGTGAAATTCGAAAGAGACAGATATGACGTGTACACCGTATCGGGAGGGTTTTATGCCAACCTCGACAAGGATGAGTACGACGGCAAGGTAGAGTACAAAGTGGCCAACTATGAAGATGTTGTGAAACTCTACGGGGATGGAAGCTTAAAGTTATTGCACCCTGGCACAGAAGTCCTCACCGCCATTTTCCCCGCCAATGAAAAGTTTGCCGGAGCGTCGTGCAGCACGACGATCAACGTGAAGCGCGACCGAGTAACCTTCAACTACCAGATCGAGCGGCCTAAGGTGTTGTACTACGAGGGTGAAGGATACGCCCACGAAGTCCATAACTTATATGATTATTCGGAGTATACGACGGAAAGTGGTATACCTTACAAAAGTGGTAATGACGGGTTTAACGTCGAATGCACTAATGACAACGTGCTGAGGCCCGAAGCAATGTCAGGAAAATGCTTCTTTGAAGGTACCGCAGGTACTGTAGACGTTACCATCAATCAGCGGAAGAACGACCTTTACGAGGAGTCTTCTCTTAAGCAAACATTCACAGTAATACGCACGGACAAGGGGGCTCATACCATGCTCATCAAAGACCTCAACGAATGGAAGGTATTCGCTCATCTGGTCAACGACGAGGGCATGACTAATCTCAACGCCCGTCTCGAAGCCGACGTCGACCTCGGAGGGGACATCGCGATGGTGGGGCATTGGCCCAATGTGTACACCGGCACGTTTGACGGACAGAACCATACGCTCACGATGAACTGGGATGCCGGCGCGCAAAAACAGATAGCCCCATTCCGGATTGTGAAAGACGCCACCATCAAGAACCTGCGCACCCGAGGGCATATCACGTCGAGCGGTTACTTTTTGTCCGGATTGATTAATGACGTGTATGGCGGCAAAAACAGCGTCTCCAACTGCGTCAGCGAGGTGAACATCACGAGCAGCTATAATGAAGGCTCATCCGACGTGGTGGGCATGGTTGCCTATATATACAGCGGTTCCGTCGTTACCTTTGACGACTGCATCGTCAAGGGAACGCTCAAAGCCACGACGGACAAAGGAAAGAAAGCGGTATCAGGATTTGTACATGGCCAGCATGGCACCTGCACTCTGAACAACTGCCTCTACATTGGCGAGAACAACGCCACCGGCGGTAACACCTTCGCCGCCAACGCCACCATCAAAAACTGCTACTACCTCAACGCCTGCGGCACAGCGCAGGGCGAACAGGTGACCAAGGACCAGCTCAGGAACGGCGAAGTAGCATATAATTTACAGAACGGCAGAAACAACACCGTCTGGGGACAAATGCTCGGCACGAACGACGAGCCCCTGCTCACCGCCGACGGCGCGAAGCGGGTCCGCAAGGTGGAGTTTACCTACAACAGCCAGGTAAAAGCCACGCGCTACGCCACCAACGGCAAGGGTATCCACGGCGGTTTGCCCACCTTTACCGCAAAGGACCTCCTTGGCAGCGACTACAACGAGCACCATTATTACTCCGGAATCGCCTTTGAGGACGGCTTCAACGGCTCAACCACCGTAACATCCGACAAGCAGGTGCGCATCAACCTCGCCGAAAAGGACTGCTACGAAATCGCATCAAAGGAGAACTGGAAGGCGTTCTGCGACATTGTAAACAGCGGACAGAACAAGATCGACGCCAAGCTCATGCGCAACGTCGACCTCGGCTCGGAAATCAACATGGTGGGAAATGATTCGAAAGAGTACGGCGGCACGTTCGACGGGCAGGGATATACGCTGAAGCTCAACTGGGATAGCGGTTCAAACGGGTACATAGCTCCCTTCAGCGTTGTGGAAGGCGCCACCATCAAAAACCTGCGCACCGAAGGGCAGATAACCTCAAACGAAAAGTTTTTGTCTGGATTGCTTATGAGTGCCTATGGCACCATCACCCTCACTAACTGTGTCAGCAATGTGAACATCACGAGCAGTATTCTAATTAGCGCATGCGACGCGGCGGGCATGATTTACTTTGTAAAACCCGGTGCCAATGTTACCATCGATGACTGCGTTGTAAAGGGTAATATCACTGCCACGACGGATATAGGAAAGGATAAAATGGCGGGATTCGTAGGAAGTCAGGAAGGCACCTGCACTCTGAACAACTGCCTATATCTTGGCAGCGGCAATGGGGATACATTTTCAAGAACCTTTGTAGGTGACGCTTACTACGGCGCAACCACAACCCTCAACAACTGCTACTACCTCAACACCTGCGGCAAGGCACAAGGCACGAAGATAACCGCCGAGCAGCTCAAGAGCGGCGAGGTGACAAAGAAGTTGCAGGCCGACCGCACCGACAAGTGCTACTGGGCACAGCAGTTGGGTGAAATGCCCGACTTCTACAACGCAGCCGACAAGAGCAAGGCGAACTACGTGTACTACGACGCGGCAAAGAACGGCTGGGCGTGCGACGACTTCCGCCTCACCGACGGCACGGCAATGCCCATCGGGCTCGACTTCACTGCCGCCACCGTTACCTACGAGCGCAACTTCAATGGCGCGCAGAAAGCCACGCTGTGTTTGCCTTACGACTTGTATGCTCAGGGCTTCAAGGCCTACACCCTCTCGGGCGGCAACAAAAACGAAGTCCATTTCAAGGAAGTGGACGACAAGCTCACGGCATACACGCCGTATTACATCACGGCTAACGGTATGCCACAGCTCGGCGGCAGAAACATCGAGGTGAAAGCCTACAAGGCCGACAAGATGACGACCCCCGCCGGCAAGTACAGCTTCACGGGCACGGTAGTCGGTGTGGACAACGCCACGGCAGCCGCCGCCAACGCCTACATCCTGCAAGATGACGGCCTCTTCCACAAGGTAACGACGACCAATTCCGCCGCCACCATTCCTGCCTACCGTGCCTACATCATCTGTCCACCGCAGGCGTCAGGTGCCAAGCAGCTCTCTGTCGTCCTCGACGGCGAGACCACCGGCATCGGCGACGTGACGAACGAGGCGACCGACGGAAAGAACGGTCCGGTATATGACCTGCAAGGCCGCCGCGTGGCCGACCGCTTAGACGACGCACGCCACCGGCTGCCCGCAGGCGTCTATATCGTCGGCGGCCGCAAGGTTGTTGTGAAATAATGTCTCTCTTCTTATCGGGGGGAGCGTCCACCAAGAAGAGACGCGCTCCCCGATAGCACATAACTAATAAATTATAAACAAAAAATATGAAAAAGTATATTAAACCGACCATGAAGGCCAAGCCTCTTGAAATGGAAAACTGCATCCTCGCCGGCTCCATCAGCGTGGGCATCGGCGAGGGTCCCGCAACGGGACCAGCACTGTCGAAAGGTAATAACTTCTTTGGCGACGACGAAGAGGAGGAAGATGAGGGCTATGCTGCTCCGATTTGTCGCTCAAAATCGCAGTGGGATGATTAAATCCATTTTTATCGAGGGCGTGGTGCATAACAGGTGCCACGCCCTTTTGATAATTAAAGAAAATGACGTACACATACAGTCCGAAAGATGTTCTCTCGAACATATATCTTTCTATTCCCAATGCATGGTAACTATTCTCTGACACCTTTGCAAGGAACAGATGCTCGGAGACATCGGTTGGTAAATGGTCTACTCTTTATTCAAGTGGGCAAGAGCCGGATCGGTCTTGATGCGTTCCTTCTCCGATTCCACAAGTGAGATAATCTCTTGTTTGACACGTTTATAGTTGGCTTCGATAGTCTCTTTGAGATTGTCGGAGCCATCTTCGTTTGTAAAGTCTGCGATTATAGGGATTGGTTGGTAAGTTATCGTTTCTGCTGAAACTTTGGCAGAATCCACGACTATCTCTGCATGGAAAATTTTCTGGTCGATGCGTTCTTCGAAGTTGTCGGAGACGGCACCGACAAACATTCCTTGCGTAAGGTTGCTGATTTTCGATGCAGGGATAAGACTGTCCATCTGTGTGGAGATTGAAGTGGATTTATCGTTGCGGTTGATGGTCATGGACTGGCGTTGCTGAAGCACCTTACCGAAACGTTCGGAGAGTGTTTTGGCAGTTTCTCCAACCACCTGCCCGGAAAAGACATTGCCAACTGTGTTTTGTATCACCTTACTTTCCTTGTCACCATAATCACGGGTAAGCTGTGAGAAGTCCTGAAAGCCCAAGCAGACCGCGACCTTATTGCTTCGTGCAGTAGCAATGAGGTTGTCCAAGCCTCGGAAATAGATAGTCGGCAACTCGTCGATAATCACGGAGGATTTGAGTTGTTTCTTCTTGTTGATGAGTTTTACGATACGGCTGTTATAAAGTCCGAGTGCAGCCGAGTAGATATTCTGGCGATCAGGATTGTTACCAACTACAAGCACTTTCGGCTCATTAGGGTTATTGATGTCAAGTGAGAAATCATCGCCTGTCATTACCCAATAGAGAGCAGGCGAAATCATCCTTGAGAGCGGTATCTTCGCTGATGCAATCTGTCCCTGCAACTGATCTTGTGCTCCACCTTCCCAAGCGTCCATGAAAGGAGAAAGATAATTGGCAAGTTCATCGTAAGAAGTGAGTATCGGGAAAATCTGTGCATAGGGGCGGTTCAGGAACTCGATGGCATGGGGGAAGGTGCAATACTTCCCGTTCTCGTATATCTTCAGAAACCAGATGATGGCAGCCAGCAGAATGATTGGTGACTCCACAAAGAAATCACCCTGTTTCTGAATCCACGAGCGGTTAAGGTTGAGCATAATGGTGTAGGCACTTTCGTAAGCATCCGATATGTCCGTCATAAAGACAGGATTGATGGGATTGCACCGATGCGACTTTCTCGGGTCGTCGAAGTTGATGACATAGAACTGTGGGGTTACCTTGTATGCATCCAAATGATGAAGCAGATGATTATAGGCAATCTCTGAAAGGTCGGGGAACTTGTAATCGTAGATATACATCGCAAAGCCTTTTTCTATCTGTTGCTTGATATAGTTGTTTACGATAGCATACGACTTGCCCGAACCCGGTGTACCGAGCACCATTGAGGCACGGAAGGGATTGACCACGTTAATCCAGCCCTTGTTCCATTTCTTTTTGTAGTAGAATCGTGTAGGAAGATTGACCGAGTATTCATTCTCCATCAATCGTGTTTCCTGCATGAAACTCTCGTTCTCCGTGTTGAACACATCGTCCATCAGGTTGTTTTTAAGCAGTCGGCTCATCCATACGCCACCCATCAACAGACAGATATAGCCCACGGAGAGCGTAAAGATGTAGAGCGAAGCTGCTCCGATCTTGCCGATGGGCAATGCTAAGAGCCACCAGTTGAGAAAGAAAAAGACGAAGCCTGAGAAAAGCACCGTCCCAATCTTCGCCCACGTGATTTTCTCTTCCTTAACGCCTTTCGTTCCCAGACAAGAAAGAGCAAGAAAAACCACACAAAAGAGTTTTGTCCAGAGGATAGATGAGAACAAGCCTGTGGTACGTTGGAAGTTCATCAGTATCTTATCCACAATGCCGAGCGTAAAGCCCCATGTATGGAACGCTTCGTAGCAGAACCAATAACAGTTGATAAGGAGGAATATCACCGATATACCTCGCATAAAGTCCATGACCTTACCTAATGCCCTTAAATCGTCTTCTTGTGCCATAATCGTATTATTTTGAAGCCTCCCCCAACCCCTCCGAAGGGGAGGGGGAGATAGAAATGCTTGTTTATTTAATGTTTTCTTCGTCTAAATTTTACCTTACTTTGTCTGCGGAGTTTACGCTGCCATGCCGCTTCCTTCCAATCATCGTTGCCCGTAGGTAGGAAAGAACCATCTGCCATATCCTCGATAAGTTCATCGATGAGATTGTCGGCGTTCTCCGTATCTGATTGCAAGGGTTGAACGGTTGGCGATGCTTCTAAACGAACAGACGGATTACCATACAGCGCTTCATCCAAGAATGGGTTGTGCGTAGGATTAGAGAAATAGGTATTAAATACATTGGCGGCATATCCCTTACCTAATCGAGAACCATTGAGCGCAATGCCCACTTTATCATCAATAAAGGTAATGCCATAGATACGTCCACTTTCGTTCTTTCGGATTACTGCACGCAAGCCTTGTTCCTCCAGTCTTTGCCGAAGTTCTTCCTCTGTCTTTGGAGAGGTACGCATTGTTTGTAACACCTTGCCTCTTATAGCCGGTACCAATGGCTTGATGGCTTGCTTTGATTTTTGCATCCTGTTCTGCACGGCAGTATAGCCCACACCACGACCGATGTCCGATGCGTTGATGGGTGTGCTTACTTTGCCTCCCTTGTCATCAGTCGGAACATAGACAAGTCCGTCGTATTTCTTTCCCCGAAACTCTGTCTTGACTTCCTCTACGGCAAGATTGTATGCTGAAAGGATGGCATTCAGTTCGCCCAAGGAACAGAAATGATAATGTTTCAGCACCATGCGGACTACGTTTGCCACCTGCTCCTTGATATTCCCTTTGTTGGTGTCTATCTTGGGCGTTTCTTTCATCGCCTTGTCAGTAACCTTTGAACTTGGAATGAGACCAAATTTCCTTTCCAAGGCATCGGTAATCTTCTTGCTCCGACGTTTCTCAAACTTATCGTTAATCTTCCGTCCACGACTGTCCACCCGAAGCGACACGATGTGGATATGCTCACGGGCGATGTCGCTGTGCTTGAACACGATGTAAGGCTGTTTGCCGTAGCCGAGAGCCTCCATATATTCCTTGGCAATCTGTGTGAGTGTTTCATCGGATAGTTTCTCGTCCGGGTGCGGATTGAGAGAACAATGGAATACCGTTTTCTTGGTACGGCATTTCTCAGGGATAAGAGCCTGCATATCGCGAAGCACCTTATCTATTCGATAAGTGCCGTCAAAGCCCTCTCGAAGTTCATTCACGCATAAGACGGATGCCTCGTTGTGCTGCACCTTTCTGAAGTTGTAGCCCAATGCCCCTCCGAGATTCTCCGTTGCTGAAATCTTCGCTATCATGATCTTTATCGCCTGTCAAATTGCTCGGTTAGTTGTATCGTTTTCTGCTGTAACGTGATGATTTGAAGAGACAAATTCTCCAACTTTTCGAGCAATAGTTGTGCGGTCTTCACACTGTGATAACTGTTGATGGCACGCACGGTTTGGTTATACAGCACGCCAATCTTGTGGATTTGTGCCATGAGTTCTGAGAGTTTTCGGTAGTATTCCACGGCGGATTTATCCACCGTGATGACCTTAAAACTCTCTCCAAGAATTCGACCACGCACGAAATCCGACTTGGTTTCTGCGCCTGATTTATGGAACAAATCAATCGCCCGTTGCTGGTCTTTGGGGTTGGGAAGACGTACATGCCAGTTGTCCCAACGGGGTTTTTCTGCCCGTTTTCGTTCTGAACGACGTTCTCTTTCTTTATCCATATCCATTTAGTTTCTAATTACGACTTTGGAGTGATTATTCCCTCGCACCGAGGCAAGGGGCTTTGTGGTACAAACGGCGGTTTGTGTTACAAAGACACACCTTGCCAATATTAAGAGTTGATACGATTGAAGTATCCACCCTTTTGGGGTGTCTGTTTCGGGATATAACCTCCATGTATTATTCTCGCCTGCAAAGTTACGGCGAGTTTTCAAATATCTCATTATCAATGATATTCACTCTTTTTCCTTTCATTTCCCTATACTTCACAGGCATAGAAAAATCTATCGAAAAAGCTTTTATTTTGCAGACAGAACGAGCGGATAATCGCTCGAACAAACGTTCAAACGGACGATAAAAAGTTCGGGAAATAGATTGTTCGATTTCTCGATAGTTCGACATTTCGAGATGTAGATTTCTCGAACTCTCGACAAACCGAATGGTTGATAGAACAAATGATTGATAAATCAAATGACCGACAGATCGGCAAGACAAACGATAAAACAAACTGTCGATGGTTCTATCGGACAATCAAACGTTCAAACGGCATATCGCCCAAAAGACAGTTCAACAAATAAAAATATCTATCGCAATGGAACAGACAAATACATCGCCCATCTTTCTGGGCTTTTCCTCCCAGAAGGGAGGTGTCGGAAAAAGCACGCTGGCAGAAATCGTCAGCAGCATCCTCTATTATGAGAAAGGCATCGAACTCTTCATCGTGGATTGCGACCTTTCGCAGGACTCTTTTTATAAGCTCCGCCAAAGGGAAAAGACTTTTGTCGAGGGCGATCCCTTGGTTTCCCAGCAGATGAACAACTATTTTTCAACATTGGGACGTGTTTCCTACCGTGTTCTTAAGGCCGACCCGAAGAGTGCCATCGCCAAGGCTGAAGAACATATCCGCAAAAATTCCAAGAAACGCTTCGAACTGGTGGTCTTCGACTTTCCCGGGCATGCGGGGACGAGTGATCTGCTGGAACTCTCACTGGAAATGGACTATATCCTTTCCCCCATCGAGGCCGACGTACAGTCAATGGTTTCCTGCCTTGCCTATGCCAAGACCATGCAGGACTTGGGGGTGTCGATGACCGGGGCGCGTATCAAGGATGTCATGCTCCTTTGGAACAAGGTGGACAGACGGGTGAAGAGCACGCTGATAGAGAAATACAGCGAATACATCAGGAACGAGGGCTATACGCTGTTTGACGAACACGTCTATGCCGCCCACCGTTTCTGTCACGAGTTGGAACAATACGGCTTTCGTGGGGCATTCCGTTCCACTTATCTGGCTCCGGGCAAAGCCCAACGTGCAGGCACGGGGTTGGATGAGATGATTGACAGCCTGCTCACGCATATCAGACTAAAGAAGGAGGCGGACAATGGCACGGATTGACGAACGGAGAAAAATCTTGGAAGCCAAGCTCAAGGAGATGTCAGAGGACGGCATGATGAAAGGAAAGCCCAAGGATACGCTTGCCTTCGACCCGCCCGATGAGGATGAAGAAAACGAGCAACAAGAGGCGAAGGAGATTATGCCGGTTCAAGGGAATACTCCCGTCCTCCAAGAAACGAATGCGGAAAGGGCAAGGAAAGTGCCGCATGAGACTCAGGTACTCTCATTGGACGATTACCGGACACGCTATTTTCACGCTGTCCGTATCCGCGAAAAGACAGCCTTCACGATGGATGTGGAGACCTTGCAGGTACTAAGGAACGTGCTGCAAGACTTGGGTGAACGGATCTCGATGGCTGCATACATAGACAACATTTTGCGTGAGCACCTCAGAGAGCATAAGGAACTGCTCAACAATGCCACGGCAAGACAACGGCGTAAAACAACCATAACAATATAACATATTATGACAACAAACGATTTTCTGATTTTATTCTTGGTATTCAGCAATATTCTTCTGATTATATATTGCTGTGTCATTTTCTTTCAGGTTTACATAAGAGACATGAATACCAAGGAAGACAACACGGACAATCCCACTCAGGTAAAGAAAACAGCGTCCGGAACTCAGCATCTTATGGAAGACAGCAAGGATTTTACAGATACGGATTACCTTGCTGACTTTATGCTGCAAAGTACAGAGGAGCAATGGGAGGATTACAAAGCCAAGTTCTTTATTCCAAGGCGGTCCCGAAACAAATCGGGGTTCACGATCAACACAGAGACCTTAACCATACTCCGCAATGTTCTCCGCGATACAAAGGCGGAAACGACGTTGACGGCTTACATAGAGAATATCCTTACCAATCACCTCAAAACTCATCAGGAGCTTATCAATGAGATTGCAGACAAGCAGAAATTAAAAAACACTTTATACCTGTGAATATGGAAACTGTTCTTTTAGATATTCTCCTTTTCTTGGGTGTTGTTTGGGTGATTTTGGGCATCGCATACCTGTGGAGTTTGTTTCAAGGTTTGAACATAAAACCAAGAAAAGACACTGAAGAAATGAAAGCCGGCAAGCAAAGTGTAAGTTCCAAACCCTCCGTTTCCCAAGAGCAAATAGACAGTGCCCGCCATATTCTGGTAGGCAGGAGCAAACCTTTCACTTCCCCGTCTATCCCTGAAGTTCCCGCCGTTTCCCCGTCTGAAAAATCAGCTGAAATTTCTGATACTTTTGCAGGGCAAAACTCCTTGGCAGGGCAAGATGCTGCCGAAAAAGCAGGAAGTACCGCTGAGGAGGACGACAATGAGATGAATGTCGACTATACGATGGACGAACCGAATGAGGACACCATAGCCCGTGAGGAACTGCAATTGGAAATCGGCGGACGAGGTGAAAGCCTGATAGCAGACGATTCTCTGCCCGAAGTATCACCGTCCAGTATCCTCGCAAGGGACATCATCCGTGTCAATGGTTGGCACAAGAATGACGATGCGCTTGATGAGGAAGACGAAACTGACGTTCACGAAACGCTGCAAGCGATACGAGGGACTGAGCTCATGGAATACATGAAAGAAGTCGCACTCGGACAGGAGCAAGACCATCAAAAGCTACTCGCTGCCATCCGCAAGGTCGAAGAAACGGAGTTGCAGGAGAATGATACAAAAATGACTTCTGTCCCCGAAACAGACAAAGAAAACAATAACGAGGGAACGACGGAAGAAAAGCCGCTTTCCTACTATCTGTAAAACAATCCATATTGCAAACAGGGAAGGAGTAACGGACGGGGCGGTTCATAGGTAAAACAATCTCATACGATAAGACAGAGCCAGCTCCGCCGTCTCCTCCCATCAAAGACTTATCATTAACAACTTAAAAATAAACAGAACAATGGACAAAAAGAAAATCATGATGCTGTTCCTGCTGACGGCTACTGCCATAGGAGCGTATGCACAGGGCAACGGCATTGCCGGAATCAATGAAGCAACGAAAATGGTAACCTCCTACTTCGATCCCGGCACGAAACTCATCTATGCCGTAGGGGCGGTGGTAGGTCTGATAGGAGGAATAAAAGTGTATAACAAGTTCTCAAGTGGTGACCCCGATACGAGCAAGACTGCAGCCTCTTGGTTCGGTGCGTGTATCTTCCTCATCGTGGCTGCCACTATCCTGAGAAGTTTCTTCCTGTAAGGCGATGGCTGCATTTGAAATCAACAAGGGTGTAGGCCGGACGGTAGAGTTCAAGGGCTTGAAGGCGCAGTACCTCTTCCTCTTTGCAGGAGGGCTGCTGGCAGTCTTCATTCTCGTGGTCATTCTCTATCTCTGCGGCATCAGTCAGATAGCCTGTCTTGTCATAGGTGTAGTGGGTGCCACCATAGTGGTGTGGCAAACGTTCACCATGAACAGAAAGTACGGGCAGTACGGACTGATGAAGAAAGGAGCAGTGCGTATGTACCCACGCTACCTTGTGAACCGCCGTACGGTCTGCCACCTTATCCGTAACCTTCAACCAAAGAAAGCGAAGAAATGAGAAATAAAAGCAAGATAACCACCTTGGAATCTAAGTTTCCACTGCTCTCCATAGAGCAGGGCTGTCTGGTGAGCAAAGATGCTGACATCACGGTGGCTTTCCGTGTGGAGCTGCCCGAACTCTTTACCGTCACCTCTACAGAATACGAAGCAATGCACTCTGCCTGGCATAAGGCAATCAAGGTGCTACCCAATTACAGCATCGTACACAAGCAGGACTGGTTCATCAAGGAGGACTATCAAGGAAAGCTCTCCGATGGCGGACTGAGCTTCCTTGCCCGTTCCTCTGAACGGCATTTCAACGAACGTCCGTATCTCCACCATTCAGTCTATCTCTTCCTTACCAAGACCAACAAGCAGCGCATGGCACAGCAGAGCAACTTCTCTTCACTCTGCCGTGGACACCTGTTACCCAAGGAAATCACCAACAAGGAGGAGGTGATGAAGTTTATGGAAGCCGTAGACCAGTTCGAGCGTATCATCAACGATACCGAGCAGATAAGGATTGTCCGCATGACTGAAGACGAGTTAGTTGGCACAAATGAAAAGGGCGGTCTCTTGGACCGTTATTTCTCCCTCTCGGAAGAAGGACACGCGTCTTTGGAGGACATCCGTCTGGGCGCAGACCTTGTGCGTGTGGGCGACAATATGCTTTGTCTGCATACGCTTTCCGATACAGATGACCTGCCGACAACGGTCAGTACGGATAGCCGATATGAACGACTGTCCACTGACCGCTCGGATTGCAGGTTGTCCTTTGCCTCGCCCGTAGGGCTGATGTTGCCCTGCAACCATATCTATAACCAGTATCTCTTCATCGAAGACAGCGATGCCAACTTGGAACGCTTTGAGAAGCAGGCAAGGAATATGCACTCGCTGGCACGCTACAGCCGTAGCAACCAAATCAACGAGGAGTGGATACAGGAGTATCTCAATATTGCCCACTCACAGGGACTGACCTCTATCCGTGCCCACTTCAACGTATTGGCATGGAGCAGCGATAAGGAAGAACTTCGCCAGATTAAGAATGACGTGGGCTCTGCACTTGCTCTTATGGAATGCCACCCACGTCATAACACCATTGATGCGGCAACGCTCTACTGGGCAGGCATTCCCGGCAATGCGGCAGACTTTCCAGCAGAAGAGTCGTTCTATACTTTCATCGAGCCTGCCCTCTGTTTCTTTACGGCAGAGACAAACTACAAGGATTCGCTCTCTCCCTTCGGTATCAAGATGGCTGACCGCCTTTCTGGAAAACCTATTCATCTGGATATATCGGATTTGCCAATGAAAAAGGGAGTCATCACTAACCGTAACAAGTTCATCTTGGGTCCTTCGGGAAGTGGCAAGTCTTTCTTTACCAACCACATGGTACGCCAGTATTACGAGCAAGGGGCGCACGTCCTCTTGGTCGATACAGGAAACTCGTATCAGGGATTGTGCGAACTCATCCACCGCAAGACCAAAGGCGAAGATGGGGTTTATTTCACCTACACAAATGAAAGCCCGATTTCCTTTAATCCCTTCTACACCGACGACTATTTCTTCGATGTGGAAAAGAGGGAGAGTATATGCACGCTGTTGCTTACGCTCTGGAAAAGTGCCGATGAGCATATCACCAAGACCGAGGCGGGCGAACTTGGCTCTGCCGTGAACTCGTACATCGAGCTGATATGTGCAGACCATAGTGTTACGCCCTGTTTTAATACTTTCTATGAATACCTGCGAGACGTCTATCGCAAGGATATGGAGAAACGGGACATCAAGGTAACACTCTCGGACTTCAATATCAACAATCTCCTGACAACCCTCAAGCAATACTACCGAGGGGGACGTTACGATTTCCTATTGAACTCGGACAAGAACATCGACTTGCTCAGTAAACGCTTCATCGTCTTCGAGATTGATCAAGTGAAGGACAACAAAGACCTCTTCCCCGTGGTGACGATTATCATCATGGAAGCCTTCATCAACAAGATGCGAAGACTCAAAGGTATCAGGAAAATGATACTCATTGAAGAAGCGTGGAAAGCCATTGCTTCGGCTAACATGGCAGACTATATAAAATATTTGTACAAGACGGTGAGAAAGTATTTCGGGGAAGCCATTGTCGTGACGCAGGAGGTGGACGATATCATCCAGTCTCCGATTGTCAAGGAGAGCATCATCAACAACTCCGACTGCAAGATACTGCTCGACCAGC
>OGIX01000636.1_pt1 | contig 22013 bp, 25 predicted proteins | sample 1571901 | NCBI WGS metagenome assembly OGIX01 (sample SAMEA2582102, study PRJEB24529) | metagenome | biome: Human gut stool | place: China | collected 2011
CGGTAAAGTGCGTAGGGTTTGGCAGTCCATTCCGGCGGGCAAAATCCTCTAACATTTGCTTTTGGTTGGATATGGAGTTGCTCTCGCCCTGTAACTCATCATCCCGGCTCAGGCGCTCGTACAGTGGGGTAATTTTTTCATTTCTCATGGCTGTACCTCCTGAAATAAAAATGCTCTAAGTGATTGCTTCACTAACCACGACAAAATCATGATTAAGAAGTCACTTAGAGCATATATCACCGCTGGCGAGCTTGTATTTCTTATACTGCCTCACGGCGAAGTGCTGGGGACTGCGGCGTTCCAGCCCGTCAAACATATAGTCCACCGCATTTTTGAAGGTTTCGTCATCCTCCCGGACTTCCATGCTGTTTATCATTTCCACCAGCGTATTCATGTTGCGTTCTTCCTCCGGCCCCTCAAAGACGATGTAGGCCACAAGGGCACAGTACAAGAGGGTTTCGGCTTTAGTCCAGAACTCGTCGCCCTCCTTGCCGTCGCCTTTGGTGTTGGCGATCAGAGCGGTAACGAATTTCAAAACATCGCTTTCCGTCTTGATATAGGCCAGCGGATTGTAGTGCATGGATTTTGAAAAGTCGATACTGTTGAACACCCGCACCCTGTATTTCTCCCGTTGCAGAAACCGCCCGCACTGGTCGAGGGTGCCGCCCTTCGGGTCTACCACCACATACGAGGAATGGGCTTGAAGGAGCTGCGGGGTCAGCCAGAACCTTGTCTTTCCCGAGCCGGACGATCCGATGACACAGGCGTTTAGGTTCCGGGCATTGGCGGGTATCTTCGGACGGGTGTTCATGGTAAGGAACTCCGTCCCGGTCAGAATGACATTGTTCTGAAATTTAGGGTCAACAAATGGCTTTATATCTTCCTTTGTTCCAAAGCGGGCGGTGCCGTACTCCGCATCCCGCCGGAATTTTTTCGCCTGCCTGATCTTTGACTGTATCAGCAGATACATCCCAGCCGCACCGGCAAGGCCCACCAGCAGGTCAATACCTCCCAGCCCCGGCCAGTAGGTTTCAAAGGCTTTGGGGAAGGTATCAAGCATCCCCATGAGCTTTGTCCCGAAGTCTGTGCCGGGGGCGATCCGGTAGGCCGTCCCGATTTTGGAGAAAAACCAGAACACAAAGAGGTACGGCAGGTTTGGGAGCACATATTTTCTGATCTTGTCACTCAACGTCCGTCCTTCACCGCCTCTCTGGTCCGCTGCTTTTCCTTTGCCTGCGTCCTGATTTGCTCCGTGAATTTCCGAAGCTGACCGAGGATGGAAGCCTTGTCCTGCTCTTTGTTCAGCACCTTTGCGCTGTACTTCTGGAAGGCCGCCGTGATAGCGTCCGCCTGATTGGCTTTGAAAAACAGCAGGTAATGACCGGGGCTCACTTTATGGAAAGCGTAGTCCACATGGAACTCCTTCGCGATCCGGTCAAAATCCTTTGGAGCTCCCACATAGGGCATGGCACTTTTGCCGCCATAGTGGTTCATCAGCTTTTTCACGCTCTGGCGTCCCTGCGGGGTCAGCGCCTTATGGTAGTGCTTTTGCAGCGCCCGAACCACCTTGCCAAGAGCGGCAGCCAGCACTTTTCCTGTGAGCTTCGTTGTCCTGATCGAAAGGGCAACCGTTTTTTGGTTTACTTCTTCCTGCATAAAACCTCCTTTCCGTCGGGGTTCCCGTTATCCGGGAGGCCCCCGTACAATCTCGGGGAACAGAAAACCTCGGGCCAATGTGGCCCGAGGCTTACCGCTCGGCATCTCTGCCGGACGGAGCTTTCTTTTCCGGCTCCGTCTGGACTTTTTCGCCCTGTTCCCGCATGGTCTGCAAGATAGAGGGCTTCTTTTGAAGTTGGGAGGGCTTTTCGCCGGACAGCGGCTTGATACATTCCAGACGGTCAGCCGCCCGGATGGCGTTGTCCGTGAGCTGCCTCTGCCATGCGCCCACGCTGGGAGCCCAACGAAAGCCGCTGCTTTTCAGCTCGGCCCGGGTGTCCGCGTCAGGCTTTCCGTCAAAGAACACCTGCAAGCGGTTGTCCTCCCGGTTCATTTCCACACGGCCCCCATCGAACTCCCAGCCGGAAAATTCCTGCTGTGCCTGTTTGGAAAGCTGTTCGATACGGGCCTTTACCCGGCGGATCTCCGCATTGTTGTTGGTTAGCTGGTAACTTTCAAAGGGCCTCGGGTCGCTTCGCCAACTTGACGCCATGCTTGCTTTCAGCTTTTCAATCTGGTCCGGCGACAGCAGCGCACAGCCGTCCAGCTTGCCATGCTTGCGGTAATAGGCGTTGACCTCCTTCATAATGAGCTGGGAGCGTTCCAGCCCGTCCAGCTTCTTCTGGAGCTTTTCAATCGCTGCCGGGTCATCGGCGCTGATCCCGCCCATGCCGGTGCTGCGTATCTTATCCAGCAGCCCTTGAATATGCCGCCGTTCCTCCATGTTGCTGTCCCGCGCCCGGTTCTGTTTTTCCTTCTTTCCCACCGGGAAATTGGAAGGCCCGGCGATCAGCACAGAGGGAACCCTCGCGTCAATGGCAAAGCCTTGGTTCATGTTTTCGGCCAGCTTGCGGGCGTAGGTGTCTAACAGATGGTCGATCTTCTCATGGTACATGGGGTCCACCCGGGATTTCTGCTTTTCCGCTATGGCGGCGGCCTTGTCCACCATTGCCCGGTATTCCGCCGTTGCGCTCCCTTCCTTGTAGTCGGAAAAGCTGTTCATTTCTTTTGCCCGGCGGGCGGCTCCTTCATTGATAGGGTAATAGTTGATGGTATGCACCTCCTTTATGCTTCGGGCCATGCTGGCCCGAAGTCTTACCGTTCTTCATGAGAAGGCCCCGCCTTGTCCTTTTTCGGAGCGGGTGGGGCTTCTTGAAACCGTTTTAGTGTAGCGAGAATGGAGTGGACAGGCTCGGCCTTTTCAGGATAGGCAAATATCCGGTGTTCCGGCGGAATGTCCTGCGGCCCGTGGTAATACTCCTTGAAGCCCTCCGGGACTGCCGACACATACCCACCGGGAGCGAATACGCCGCCCTCGTTGATACGCACATCCCGCCCGTATGCCTCATAATCGAAGTAGTTCTGAATGTGCTCCGGTATGTCGATAGTCCCAAGCTCGTCGGCGTAAAGACGGCCCAGCCCTTCATCATCGGAAATATCCGGGTAAAAGCGGTAAAGGTCAAGGTTCTGCGTCAGGTTTATCAAATCCTTCACGCTCCTTGTGTGGTTTCCCAAGACAAGAGCGGCTTCAAAGGTTTCCAGTCCGCCCTTATCCCGTACTTCCAGCAGGGCGTGGCCCAGCTCGTTCAGCTCGTCGATGTTCTCACATTCGTAGAGATAATCGTAGAGCCCCAGCACATCACTGTCAAAGCTGGTAAAGAACACTTCGCTGTACCGTTTCCCGTCTATCCCGATTTTGGCAAGGGCGGCCTGCAACTCCTGTGTCGTCATGGGGAAATGTACCGTTGTCCCTACCTCAATCCCCATTAAGGGGTATAGGGCTGTATTGGTTATATAGGCTTCAAACATGGGCTCATTCCTCCTTTCCGGACCGGTCAGCCAGCACCTCATAAATCCCGGCCATAATGTAATCGGCGCAAGGGAGGGCAATCGCGTTTCCCAGTGCCTTGTAGCGTTGCAGAGGCCGGATCTCCACGCCGTCCGCCCCGTACTTTGTCCAGCCCTCTGGCAGCCCCATCAGCCGTTCGCTTTCCGTTTCCGTCAGAAAACGGATACAGCCGCCCTTCGGGTCGCCCTCATACCAGAAGGCAAAGGGCGTTACATCACTGGCTAAAAGAGTGGGAAAAGGGTCAGTTGGTAATCCGAAGCTGTTTCGGAAGGCCGTTTCTTCCTGCCTTTTTGCCGCTCCCCGCATACGGAAGCACTGAAAGGGGTGGATGACTGGTATCTGCCGCCCTGTTTCAAAAGAAGCTGTTCGATCTCCTTCGGCGGCGGCCCACCCGCCCTCTCCGCAAGGCGGAGGAAGTGGGAGCATTGGACGGGGCTTAAATAGTATGTCTGCGGCACGTCTGCCTCCAAAATCCGCCACGACGAAAATCCGCTGCCTTCGTGCCAGCCTTCGGGAGCCTGCCCAATACTGGGCGTCCATGAGTCGCCAGCACACATCAGGCGTTCCCCCTCGCACCATTCCGGCGTTTCCCCATCTTCCCGAAGGAGGCATTGGAACTTCGGTGTCCGAGAAGGCGGATAAGACGGCTCTAAAGTCCATCCGGTCATTTGTAGAAAACGCTCCCATGACGTTTTCCCAAACAGCGATAGCTGGATATAGGTTATCAGTAGCATCCCTCATTTCCTGTATGATACGAAACGCCTGATAGAACAGGCTTGATTTTGCCCCGGCAAGGCCGGAGCGGTTGCCGATCAGAGAAAGGTTCTGACAGGGGGAACCGAAGGTAATTACATGAACCGGCGGGATTTTCCCGCCGTCCACCTTCGTAATATCCCCCAAATGCACCATGTCGGGAAAGTGCCTTTTGGTTATGGAGATGGGCGCTTTTTCAATCTCACTGGCCCATACCGGACGGATACCGCACCGGGAAGCAGCCAGAGGGAACACGCCAATCCCGTCGAAAAGGCTTCCCAGCTTAATGTCCGGCATGGCCCGGGGTGCCGTGTCCCTTCACGGCAAGCACCCCTTCCAGTGTGGTCGCCGCAATGCCCAGCCGCCCGGCAACCGCAATATCATTTTTTACATCCTCGTCCACAGCGCTGCCGCAGACGATTAGGGTGTGGGAGCGCCGCAGCATATCCCGGCGCATATCGATCCCGGCCTTATGTTCCTCGGGAACGCTGTCATTCAAAAACAGCGGCAGATACAAGAGCGGGCAGATCGGGGAAAAGCCCGCCTCATAAGCAAGGCGGCAGTAGTGGGCCGCCAGCTCCATATCAACATCCGGCTCGCCGCTCCATGCGGCGGTCAGGTATGCTAAAGGTCGTTTCATTGGTTGAACCTCCATTTCTGTTTTGGTTTAGGGAAAAGCAAGGTATCGCCCAACCCCTCCGCCCCTTCCCCCGGGAAGGGGAACGGCTCTGGAGAATTTATATCCCCGTCGCTTGACCGGGAAAAAGCATAACCGGGAGAAATCCGTCAAGGGTGCCTCTGGCACCGCCTGCGGCGGCGCTGCCCTTGACTGATTTTCCCGGCTATGCTACGGAATAACTGGCGACGGGGAATCATTTATATCTCCAGAGCTTCGGGGCGCGGGGCAGAGCCCCGCAATCCTCGGGCCACGTTGACCCGAAGTTTGGGCTTACTTTTCCTGTTCGTTTTTCTTCTCCGGCTTTTCGTGTTCCTTCTGCTGGCCCTTCCAGTCGTCCAGCAGCTTGATGATCTGGTCCTTCATTTCCCTCGGCGTGGTTTCCTTGCCGAAGTATTTGCTCAGTTCCGCACCTGTCAAAATCACTTTGTCTGCCTCCTTTTTGTCCTCCATCATAATGCCGTCGATCACATCCCCGTTGAGCAGCTTCTTTTCGTCCAGCTCCCGCATACGCTTTGCCTGCGCCTGCGAAGGCGAGGACTGCTGGCTGTCAATGGCAACGGCGATATAGTTCTGGTTCTTTTTGCTGACATAGGAAAGCTCCACCGCCGTAGTAAAGCCCAGCTTTTTTTCATCCATCAGCTTCATCAGGTCGGGAACCAGCTCATTGAGACGGATATACCGCTGCACCTGCTTGACCGCCATCTTATTGCGTTCGGCCACGATCTCGTTGGAGCGTTTGCCAGCGTCCTTCGGGTCAATTTGGCCCGAAGTGCGGGAGCCCTGGTGCTTGATAGCCTCAAGCTGCATTTTCAAGGCTTTGGCCCGCTCACTGGGTAGGATTTCTTCACGCTGGTTGAGATTGTCCTCAACCATCTGTGTGATGGCTTCATCGTCTGTCAGGTTTCGGACGATACAGGGCATATCCGCATACCCGGCAAGCTCGCTGGCTTTCTGGCGGCGGTGGCCGGACACGATCTCATAGCCGCCATCCTCACGGGGGCGGACGATAGCGGGCTGGGTCACGCCCTTGTCCTTGACGCTGGACACCATAGCCCGCATTTCTTCATCGTCTCGGACTTCAAAGGGATGGTTCTTGAAGGCGTGGAGCTCGTTCAGCTTGATATAGACGATCTGCTCCTTGCCCCGGCGTGGTGCATCCTTCGGCTTCTCGGGTCCCTTCGGAGCGGAAGCGGCCTGTACCGTTGGAGCTGCTTTTTTCTCCGGTTCCTTTTTGACCGCCTTTTCCGGTTTCTGTGCGGGGGCTTTGGGCTTCGGGGCTGCGGCCTTGTCCTTATCTGCTTTCGGGGGACGGCCCCGGCGCTTTGGCTGTTCCGGCTCTTTGGGTTTTTCCTCCGCTTTCTTCGGAGCCTCCGGCTGCTTTTCCGGTTTTTCCGTTTTTGCCGGGTCAGGCTTTTCCACGCCGGGAGCTGCCGCCCGTTCCTCGGCTTTCTTTTCCTTCATAATTTCAGCGAAGTTATAGACAGAAACCTGTGGGGTCTTTACCTCTGGTTCCGTCTTTTTTTCCGGCTCCTGGGAAACGGAAACCTTCTCCGGCTCTTTTGGGGGAGCGGGAGGCGTTTCCTTGCCCGGCCCGCTATCCGTTACCGGCTGTTCCGGCGTTTTTGTGGTTTTATCATCTGCCATAAGCATTTACCTCCTGTTTTTTGGCATGAAAAAAGGGGCTCAACTTTTCAGTCAAGCCCCCGTGGGAAGTTCCTCCTTTCTCCGCCATGATACAAAAATACCGCCCGTAGTCTCGTTTGGGCGGTACTTTGTGTAAGATTGGCAGTCCATTGTTAAGTTTTTTATTATGTTCCCTTTGTACACCGTTGCAAAGCTCAGCAGAGCGCCGGCTACAAACACTGGGCAACCATCGAGAATTTGAAGCGAGCCGCAGAAACGCTGAACTTCCTGACCGAACATGGGATCTCCAGCTATGAGGAACTGGCCGAGCGTTGCGACGGGGCAGCGGCCGCCACCTACCGCCAGCTCCGTCCCATGTATGACCAATACCGCCAGTCCAGGGACAAGGAGAAATTCCTCCGGGGGCATGAGGGCGAGATCATCCTGTTTGAGGCGACGGCAAGGGAACTGAAACGCCTGGACGCCGTTCCACTGCCCGCCACCCAGCGGCTCCGGGCCGAGATGGACGAGCTCACCACCAGAAGGACCGCCCTACAAACGGAACTTCGGAAAATACAGAAGAAGGAAAAGGAGTATGATATGATACAAAAAAAAAAAAAAATATAGATATATTACTTTCTAATCAGAATAAACGCAGCAAAACAAAAGACCACGAAATAGAATAAGTGGTTATATACGGTTATTCATAAATCCCAGCGTAAAGAGGATATGTGTGCCCTGCTGTATATAGGACAATTTTTTGTTTGCTTGGTATACACTTGATAACAATGCAATTCCATCTACCACTGGAGTCAGCGCAAGATTCAAGAACATATTTTTGATAACAGTGCTGAGGCTTTGATATATCTCTGCACAGTAAATCAAATTCAGTCTGGTCAAGACTAATACACGCTAGTTCCATATATTCTATTTTTTTACAATTTTGGGATACCTGCTGCTCGTCGTTTGCTTTTAAATCCCACAAGGTTGTCCCGACAAAAACCCTCGAAAAACGGCAAAAAGGCACCACATTCCCCTCCTTCAGTATTGATGACCTGCAAAAAATGTGCTATAATTATTATGAGTTATTATATCCAAATATGAGGTGCTATTATGGCAAACGAAAAACTTTACATTGACATTTTTGCAGGATGCGGAGGCTTATCTACCGGTTTGTTAAACGCTGGTTGGACAGGTTTATTCGCCATTGAAAAAAATGCCGATGCATTTGCTACTTTAAAATATAACCTCATTGATAATAAAGAACACTTTCGATGGCCGAAATGGCTGCCGGTGAAAGAATGCGATATTAATGTTTTATTAAAAGATCATATGGATGATTTGATGGCGCTTCGAGGCAAAGTCACTCTGGTGGCAGGAGGCCCTCCGTGCCAAGGCTTCTCTATGGCAGGCAAAAGGGATAAAAATGATCAGCGAAATAAGCTTGTCAAATCCTATATTAAGTTTATAAAACTAGTTCTTCCACAGGTAATCATTTTTGAGAATGTTCATGGATTTACTGTGAATTTTAAAGGGAAAAAAGGGACGAAGCAGTATTCATCATATGTTGAACGTGCATTAAGACGCCTCGGCTATAAAACTATGCATCAAATCGTGGATATGTCCGAATATGGAGTTCCACAAAATCGGAAGCGTTTTATATTAGTTGCAATGAGGGACTACTTTCCAAAGGATGTTTTTGAAACCTTAGCAAGAAATAAAGACGCCTTTTGCTTGTCTAAAGGCATCTCCTGCACCACAAGTATTAAGGATGCTATCAGTGATTTGGAGCAAGCCAACGGATCAATGCCGTCACCCGATACGAAGGGATTTATGGCTGGGATATATGGGCCGGAGCAATCAGGCTATCAACGCCTAATGCGATCCGGCATAGAAACTACTGGCTTAATTGCAGATAGTCATCGCTTTGTTAATCATCGCAAGAATACCATAAAGCTTCATAAAGAATTACTTGAAAAAGCTCCAGTAGGTAAACGCATTACACCTAGCGATAATATAGTTGAGAATCTAAATCGTAGAGGAGTTACCGTTTTAGACGCTAACGCCCAAGCTCCGACAATTACATCAATTCCTGATGAATTGGTACACTACAAAGAACCTAGAATCTTAACTGTAAGGGAGCATGCTCGTATTCAAAGTTTTCCCGACTGGTTTGAGTTTAAGGGACAATACACATCTGGCGGTAAACAACGAAAGCAGGAAGTGCCGCGTTATACACAGGTTGGTAACGCGGTTCCACCTTTATTTGCTGAGCAAGTAGGCCTTGCTATATTGGAGGTGCTGTCACATGAACAGCCAAAATAAGGAACTATCTTTTCGTATAAGTTCCGGCTTGAAAAACCTTATTGGCCGTGACTTAATTAGTGATAGATATATAGCTGTATTTGAACTGGTTAAAAATTCTTATGATGCCGGAGCAAGTAAAGCTACAATTTCCTTTGAACAGTCTGACGATGGAACGGAAAGAATTATTATTTCGGACAATGGTTGCGGAATGACATACGCAGACATTATTAACAAATGGTTGTTTGTGGCATATTCGGAAAAGAAGCCTCAACATCGTCAACAGTCTTCCTTTCGAGATAAAATTAAACGGGAAGTAGCGGGAGCAAAGGGGGTAGGTCGTTTTTCTTGTGATCGCCTCGGTGCACTATTAACCTTAGTAACTAAAACAGAACAAGATAAATACGCTAATAGAGTAGAAGTAAACTGGAATACATTTGAATTAGATGATATAGAAGAATTTGTGAACATACCAGTTCATTATTCCATTACTGAAGACCTTCCTAGTGGCTTTAAAAGTGGTACTACGCTGATTATAGAGCAATTACGGGAAGAATGGGATCGTGATGCGCTCTTGCGCTTAAAGCGATCCCTAATGAAGCTTATTAGCCCTGATGCTAATGAAGGAGAACTCCCATTTGATATTGAACTTATTGTCGAATCAGAACGTGAAAATGATGACAAAACTTTAAAGAAAACAGGAATAAATCCAGACAGAGACATAGTTAATGGAATAATCCATAATGACATTTTTGAAAAACTAAACATTAAAACGACTTGCATTGAAGTAAATATATCACCTGATGGGGAATTGATTTCTAGCAAGCTAACAGATAGAGGCGAGTACATTTTCTCGGTTGTTGAGCGTAATCGTCAATATCGTGAATTGCAAGATATTAGCATCATCGTTTTTTATTTAAATCAAAGTGCAAAAGTAAGTTTTACTCGCCAAATGGGAGGCGTAACTCCTAAAAGTTATGGATCGGTTTTTATTTATAAAAATGGTTTCCGTATTAACCCATATGGAGATCCAGGACAAGACTTTTTTGGCATTGATCAGAGAAAAGCTCAGGGATGGCGCCGCTTTTTAGGAACTCGAGAAATAATGGGGCGGATTTCAATTAAGGGCGAGAACGATCAATTTGTTGAAACAACTAGTAGAGCGCATGGCTTTATTCGTACTAAAGCAGTTGAAAGTCTAACAACCTTTTTTATTGAAAAGGTTTTAAAAGTTCTGGAAAAATATGTTGTAAATTTAATTGGATGGGGTGAGCCATTAAAAAGTGACCCCACACATACTATTTCCCCTGAGGAAGTAGGAGAACAAATTATATCCCAATTTATAACCAGTATTGATTCTAAGGATATTGTTCGTATTGATTATAATCCAGCTCTACTCTCAAGAAATGACGAAAAGCAAGAAAGCCTTACCACCTCATTAAAAAAGCTTGAGAGTGCAGCTGAGCAGGCAAAGGACGAAGGGCTTATAAGTTTAGCTCAGAATTTAAAAAGGCGAACAGAAGCTATAGTTTCTCAAAATCTCGAATTGGAAGAAGAAAATGCAGTTCAAGAGAGAAAACTAGCTAAGGCGTATCGTGAAGGGCAGGCAAGAGAAAAACAAATTTATTTTCTTCAAGGCAGTGCCAATCAAAATGTTACTAATTTGATTAACGGTTTTCACTCAATATATACTCTTACAGATGCTTCGAAAGGATATATTAACTATTTGCGCGAAATATTAGCACCCATAGAACTTGAAAACAAAGATTTTGTGCTATCCATTATTGGCCAAATTTATCAAGCAAACGAAAAGGCCCATAAGCTATCTGATTTAGCTATACATGGAAATCAATCATTGAAGCAGAGTGGAGTAAACAGCGTATATGATTTTATTCGCCAATATATTGATGAAGGACTTACAATGCAGGGACTTAAATATGATTTAGTTCCTTCAAATGAGGCGTTTAATTGCAAATTCGATGCTTCTTCAATCGGAGTTATTATTGACAATATTGCAAGCAATTCAATAAAAGCAGGTGCGACCGTCCTACAAATTAAGATGTCTGAAACGGCGAAATATGTTGAAATAGTATTTTCTGACAACGGCATTGGTCTTGATGAGAGTATTGACCCATCCACCTTATTTGAGTGGGGATTCTCTTCCAATGTAAAGAAAAAAGGATTTGGTATCGGACTTTACCATATTAAACAGCTCATAGATGAAATGAAGGGCTCCGTCAATATTGATACTTCCTATCACGATGGTTTTAGATTGGTTGTGAGGTTAAAAAAATGAACACTACATTTAAAATATTATGGTTTGAAGATGAGCCTGTTTGGTTTAATATGGAAAAGTTGCGGATTGAAGAAATTCTAAGAACACACTATCTCATTCCTGTTATCGAACGGAGAGATGGTGATGATTTTGATTTAGAGGAGCTAACCGGTAACGACTATGACTTGATTTTCATGGATTATAAATTAGCAGAAGGAAAAACTGGCGATACTATTGTTGCTGCTATAAGAAATAGCTACATTTTAACTGACATTCTGTTTTATTCATCTGAAGAACAGAATATGCTATCGGCTATTAGAAAGCAGATGCCTCCTATTGATGGTGTTTATCTTACAAAGCGCGACTACAGAATTTTTACAGAGAAGGCCGAAAGGATCATACAAAAGATTGTTAAGCGCTCAGAAGATGTTGTTAATCTGCGTGGCTTTGTCTTAGATAACACTAGTGCTTTTGAGGTACGGATAAGAGAAATTCTCAATATTTGTTGGCAGAAGTTTAAACCAGAGCACAAGGTCGTTTTATCTGAAGCGATTGAGAAACAGTTGGAAAATAAAAGTGCTCGAGTTGAAACGCAGATAAAAGCTGCCAAAGGTGCTGAATGTACGTTTACTTATGCCAATAATAATCCGTATACCTTGAGTGTAGCTGATAGACTTGATATTCTTCAAGCTGTTCTGCCGATTTTAAATGAAACATATCAGATGCCAATTACTACTGTGCCACATGATTTTAAACAATATTATCTTGATAAAGTAAACGTGTATCGCAACAAACTAGGCCATATCACCCTTGGTGAGAAAATTATTCGCGTCAATGGACAAGATGTGGAAATTAATCAAGATCTTCATAGACTGTTGCGAAGAAATATTTCAGAAGTTGATTCTACCATCCAGCAACTTGAAATGTATCTCACCAATCATATATAAACACAAAAAGAAGCGCCGCCATCGGCTCAAACCGAAGGCGGCGCTCCCGCTTTGTTGTGGACAAGTGTTCAAATCAGCCCCTTTTCGCCCCTAAAACGGAGGCGGCAGGCCAGCATGGGAAATCATAAGGGTACCCCTTAAAAAAGCCGCCACAGGCAGTTTTTCGTCCCGTTTTCAACCCCTATTCCCACACTTTTTCGAGCGTGCGGACTGGTAATGGGGGCAGGAGATAAGAACCGCCCGGAAGCTCTGCTTGCATGGGTGGGCGCAGCTCTTGCAGACCTTGTTATACTTTCGGCGGCCGCCCTCGCCCAGAAAGAAAGCCCATTCCAGCCGCCACTTCTTGCTCCGGCTCATAGGTCGTGCTCCGGGGGCTTCTTCTGGTGAGCTTTGTCCGGGGGCTTGCGCTCGCCGCACTCCTTTTTGGCCTCCTCCAGCCGTTCCCGGATAGAGGGCTTTTTCTCCGGGGAGGTCCGGAGCGCCTCACCCTTTGCCGCCTCCAGCTCCTCACCCTTGCGGCCATTGTTGATGACCCCATCAATCATCCCGTAGTCGTCCTCCACGGTCATCTCTGCGGTGCGAAGGGGGTTCTCCGGCTCCACCGGCAGGGCGATGATCTGCCCATTCAGGCTGATGAACTGTTCAGGCTGCTTGAAGTGTTCCATGTACTTCTGCGCCAGCTCCGGGGGCAGGGAGGCGAAGGACTCCTCGCCCAGGCCCACCACAAGGAAGGTGCCGGCCATGATGTCATAGAGGTTTCCATCCTTATCCCGCAGGCCCCGGTTCAGCTCCAGGCCGATCAGCTTGCCCTCATCGTTGCAGACCAGCCCCACAGGGTCAGAGAAGGGATAGGAGGCGGCAATATCACCGCCCACCTCCGCTTGCAGAGAATGGAGGCCGGGGTCGATCTCCTTCAGGTAAGGCTCCTTCCTGAGCTCCACCACCAGAACGGTCATCTTCTCCGGCGCGGCGTGTTCCTGGGCCTCCTCATTGCGGATAGCGAAAGCGCGGGAACCGTTGCCCATGATGAGATACTTTCTATCGTCAGACTGATGGTGGAAGCCGTACCCGGCCGCCTCCATCTGTTCCCGGCTCATATCCGTCACATAGAAGGTGCCTCTGGGGGTCCGTACTGTTTCGCCGGTCTCCCGGTCATCCGGGGAGGGCTCCGGGGTCTTGCCGGATAACTCTGCCTCATATTCTCGCCCGGCCTGTTCCGCAAAGGCCAGCATCTCATCCACATGGGACTTATCCGGGTTCTCCAGTGCCGCTTTGATTACAGCCGGATCAAAGTCAAGAAATTCCTTATATCCGGTGGCGTCCTTGAACTTCTCGATCTCCGAAGGCAGATAGTCCTTCTGGGTCTGCCCCAGGGCGGCCAGCTTCTCATCCAGAGCGGAAATGCGGCCGGCCATCAGGTTTTCATAAATTTCTTCCTTCGCCGCATGTTCCTCCGGGTGCTCGGCGGCATACTGCGGGTCGTGCTGGCGAAAAAACTCGTCCATGTCGTATGGAACACATCCTCCTCGTCCTTGATCCGGCCCGCCAGGAAGGCGAGCTGGTGGAGAAGGCCGTACAGGTGGACCTCATCGTTGATGTGATTGAGATAGGTTTTGCCGTCGATAATGTAAATCTTATTCTGAAACAGGATGCTGTCCTGCACCGTATGGTTTTTCCCGTCGCCCTTCGCCTGCCGGATCACCGCCTCGATCTGCTTGCACTCGGCACGGGTGAGCTTACGCTTTGCCGGTCTTTCTGCCTTTTCTCGCAATCCGCTTCACCTCCTGTTCCAGTTGGGATTGCCGCACCAGGGCGGAATAGAGATTGTTGGTCTGGTAGATGCGCACCTTCGGTCGGATGAATTTGTTCTGGATCAGATGGCCCAGGAACACTTCCAGCGGCTGCTCGTTCTTCTCGTACATGGCGAACAGGAAAAAGGGCAGCATCACCAGGATCATGCAAAGCGCCGCCGTGGTGGTTCCCAGGCTTGCCTTTGCCAAAAAGAAAAGCGGCACGCCTACCAGCGCCGCCGCTCCGAAACAGATCACTTGTCGTTTGGTCAGCCCAAACAGGACCTTGCTCTGTATTCGGCTCAGGCCCTTCGGGATTGTTACATAAGCGATTGCAAACACCACCTTTTGAAGGAAAAGGCACCCATCTTCTAGATAGGTGCCTTTTTTGAACTATATTATTGAAAATTAAAATACAGAAGTGTACTCCCGGTATTTTGTGCTGGTATAGAATCATCAATATAACTAGAAAGCCATTGATATTTTGCGAGTATCTTTTGAGCTTCTTCTTTTTTAGGATTGCTTTGCTGAATTCTGACTTCGTTGTCGATTAATTCTCGAAGCCTCCGTAAGAGTTCTTTGCCATGGTAATAGTCATGCCCCTGTTTAACAGAACAAAGATAATTGAGATAATAACAGCTATCGCTGTCTTGAAGAATGATATCGCCATTGACTGATTTTATAAACTCTCTTTGTTCTTCAGATGGCGCAGCTTTGAGAAGTTGCTGATGGTAAGAGATGACTTTTTCTGCTACAAAATCGTCTATGGCGATTCTCGGATATTTAGCGACTCTGCTTTCTAAGTAATATGCCGAATTGACGGCTGGCCCAAAAAGTAAACTTCTCGCTTTTTCATAGTAAATATCACCATAAGCAACACCCCCTCTACAAATAAATCCATTAAACAGAAATTCTTGAATTAGAGTTTGGGTGTTATATAGGGCAACATTCATTAATTTTTGAATGTCCTTTCTTGACTCGTCAACACCTTCTTTAAAATCATATATTATGTACGAGCAATCAGAAAAAGTATAAATATGTCGCTCGTAAACGGTATGGGATTGATCCTGTTGTTGATTTTTTTCAAGTTGATTATGGAAAATTGAATTCACATGATACAAAATATCAAAGTCTTCCCGATTTTGACTTCCTAATATATCAATAAAAATAACTAACGCTTTATGATAAGATTTACCCACAACTTTCACTCCATTCTATACAGATATTTTTTTATTATTTTACCACTAGTAAACAGTATTGTATAGTGGAGGGTAGGTGCTTTAATGTGCGCCAAACAGGGATTTTGCCAGGCTGCTGGTCTTGAACAGGGTGTAGCACAGCAGGACCGTATAGCCCATGCAGCCCCAGATGGCCGCAGATATGTTGTCGCCGGATGTGGAGATGCCCTCCACCAGCACGGCATAGATGCCCACACAGATCATAATGAGGAAGGCTTGGAAGCCCAGGGCCAGCAGGGAGCGAAGATAGTTCTGCCCCGTGGAGTCCCACTCCCGGTTGACCATTGTGGCAAAGGGAATCGGTCCAATGGAAGTCACCAAATATACCTCAATCATTCTGCCGTAGATCACCAGAAAGATGCAGATGGAAAGTATCTGCGTACACAGCCCCACGAACACGCTCTGGAACCACAGCCCCAACAGGGCACCCACGCTCCAGTCGGCAAGCTGGGTCTTCAGATCGCCCACCACGCTGGAGATGTCGATGCCCGCATCCGAGATGATGACCCCCGCCGACTGGCTGACCACATTCTGCGCCACATCGAACACCGCCATGACGATGTTCCAGGTGTTCGTGACGATCAGCACCGCGCAGAAGGTTTTGAAAATCCACTTGAAGAAAATCCAGGTGTCGAAGTCGTGGAGGTTGTTCTTCTCGATGATGAGCTGGATCAGCTCGTAGCATATGATATAGTGGTGGCTTTTCACATCTTCCCGTTTTTGGTTTTTCTCATAGCGGAGATTAGCCCGCATACAGGCAACGGCGAAATCCTCGCCCCCGCAGTTGAGGGAAGAAATGCGGTAATCCTCCCTCGGTATCAGCCGCCCGTTTTCATCAAGGGTGGGCTTCATGGTAAACTCGTCATGCTCAAATGTGAGGTAGGCTTCCGCTGCGCCATAGTCGGCATTTTTAGAGCTGATATGTTTGAATGTTGCCAACAGCGTCACCCACTTTCTGCAAGACTTCAAACTTTAGGGCAGCAAGGTCGGAAATCGCCGCCCGTACCTCCCCGGCAAGCTGCGGGTAGGGGCTGTGCCACTCATTCAGCGTCCGGGCTATCTGGTTTAAGTTGCCGCCGATCCTGCCGTATTCGGCGGTCAGCTTCCCGACAGCGGCAAGCAGCTCGTCATTGACGGGGGAAACGGTTATGATGGGGCGTATGGCTGCCCCGGTTATGGCTTGCCGGATAAACTCGGCTTGGCTCATGTGGTAAGCAGAAAGCCTTTCCGCAAACTCGGCGTATTCTTCCTCGGTCATGCGTGTCTTGACTACCCGGCTGCGGTGCGGTGTGTTGTATCTTTTCATGGTCGGCAGACCTCCTTTCTGTGCGTGGTGTTCTCTCACTAATAGGAGAAAAACAGGGGGTAAAACGGAACTGTTTTTGAAAAAATCCGAAAAAATATTTTGAGGGATTTTTAAGCGGCGCAAGCCGCATAAGCAGGGTTTGGGGAAGGCACTCCCCAACAAGATTCCCGCAGGGGCAAAATGAGCGAAAAGCGAATTTTGGTACTGTGGTAGAATCTTGCTCTAAGAAACTGCTGGACTGCCGTTCACTTCCTACTGCCACTTTTTCAGAAAATCGCAACCAACTTTTTTATAAAAGGCTACCGGATTGCCCTCACTTGCTACTGCCACTTTTTCGGGAAATCTATAACCAGCTTTTTCATAAAAGGCTGCGGGCTGGCGTTCTTCCCTTACTCCCTACAACACCGCAAAAAGCAAAAATGACGGACTTTCCGGCAAGAACTTTTCCAGCGGCTCGGTCTTTCCCGACAATAAGGCGTTTCGGAAGCTGCGTTTTGCCCGCTGTCTGAAAAAAATGGCAGCCTTTTTTGGCTTCACTGTCTAATACGGAACTTTTGGAAATTTGCCAAAAATGGGCGCAAAAAAAGCAGCAAATCTTTTTCGGATTTACTGCATCATGTGCCGCTGCGAGACGGCGGAATATTCAGTTTTTATAGTGGTTCAGTGTGGCAAACTGTGGCTTTCTCTTATAGATTTACGGTCATAATATATTCCTCACTATTTTCGTCAACAACAGTAAATCCCACTTTCTCGTACATCTTCACTGCATAATTACTTTTCTGAACAGATAAGGATATTTTTGAATATCCAGCCAATCTTTCTACTTGTAATAGTTGTTTCAATAATAAAGTTCCAATGCCTAATCCTCTATATTGGGGGCAGACAGACATAGCAAGAGATGGCGTATCATTATCAATGTGTCCATAATCATTCATAATTCTTACCCAAATAGCTCCTACTATATTTCCTTGAATTTCTGCAACTAAGGCTTTATCGTGTTTTCGATTTCCAAACTCAATGATATATTCTTGTAATTCTGGACAGTCTATGACTGATTTAGGTGGTGGCTCAATTCCGTCTGGAATATAAATCGCTTCGTACAAAAAATCACTTAGTAAACAATATTCTTCGCTTCTCATTTCTCGTATTATATAGTCCATAGTTTCACTCCAAATTGAAATTTTATTGAGATAATTTTATCACATCTATATTCTATGCTCAACGGTCAAGACGGAACTTGAACAGGCTTTCAAGCAGCTTTGTTCTGATGTAGTCCTCCATATCAGAGTTATAATAGCCGTTCATTTTGGAGAAATAGCGGATATATCCGGCATAGCGGTCAAGGACAGCCTGTATTGCTATGGGGTTGCCCTCATGTGCCTTTATAATAGTTTCATAGGGGAGAAGTCGGTTACTCATGGGGCAGCACCTCCATTTCCTCTTTCAGCCGCTTCAAGGCAAGCTGGATATGTCGCCCGATTGTGCTACGTGTCCAGCCGCTTTGTTCTCCGATTTCTTTCTGCGTCAAGTGCTGGAAGTAATATAAAAAGATTTCCTTCTGCGTCTGTTCCGGCAATCGGGCAAGAGCTGCCGCAAGAGAACAGCTATCTAAAAGTATCGTCTGCCCTCGAACAGAAAACGGATAAGTTTCGCCATAGTCCGGCGCTTGAAAATACTCGTCTGTGGTGCTTAGTAGGACAAACTTTTCTTCGGTCAAATATTCAAGGGAGATTTCCCGTTTCCACCTCACCGCCAGCATACGGGCAGCGTCAAAGGACGCATGGCGAATGACAATCCGGCAATACGCATTATGGGCGTGGCGGATATGTTCTTGATAGGTTTCATATTCAGTCATGGAAAATCCCCCTTTCTTCGATTATGGGAAAGGGCGGCAGCACTTTTTGCTGTCGCCCCTTGATTACCCACCAGCAAGGACAGACGGGGCTGTCAACGGTGGGCGAAGCCCATTTACTTGCCGTTGACTGGCTCGGCTGGATTTGCTATTCTGCTACTGTGTTATCAAACTATATCCCGATTTTTATATACTGCTGCTGCAATCCGATATGAGATAAAAAACCACACAATAGAGATTACAAGCACGATATTAAAAGCCAACTGGATATTGTCTTTTACAGGAATAAAGAGGTTTGTGAGAAGTACAAGCCCAACAATAACACCTGTCGATGCCATAAAGGACATCATAAAAACAATTTGGGATTTTTCCGGGTCAAACAAATAAGCACATGGTAAGCTAATGCCGCCCGCTAATAAAGTGGCACTCATACCGATTGCGGCATATAAGCACAAAGAATGAACTGTTATATCTGCACCCGCTAACATAAGCACAATACATGGAATAAGTGCTGTAATTAAACCGATTACCGCAAGCAAGATATAAAAGATAAATTTCTCTCTGATAATCTGATTTCTTGATACGGGCATGGTAATCACATTTTTATTCCATTTTGAGCCTGCGTCACTTGTGATACTGATAAAAACCGCTGTTGTGGAAGCTACCGGGGCTAAAATCAGAAGTGCGCTTGTTTCCAGTAAAAAAGACAATCCAAAACCTAAAACAATCAAGCTGACGATAGTTACAAAGATATTGCTCTTTGCAATATAGAGGTCTTTTAGTAAAACGCCTTTCATCATCTTTCCCCCTTTACATAGAGAAGCATAATTTCATCAATCGTAGCGGGTACAATCAATGCTTTTGGATATTTTTTCTGCATTTTATCCCGTTCAGAAACTAAAATCTGCCATTCGTAATCCATTTTTCTGTATGTGATAATATCCGATTTATCCAATGCGTCAAATTGTGCTGCTCCGCATTTTATAACGCCATATTGTTCAATCAGTTCATCTTTCGGTTTGGAAAAAACAACTTTTCCCTCATGGATAAAAACAATGTAATCGGCAATTTTTTCTAAATCGCTGGTAATGTGGGAAGATACCAGTATGGAGTGTTCTTCGTCCTGCACAAAATCCAAAAGCATGTCCAGAATATCGTCCCGGATAACAGGGTCAAGCCCGCTGGTTGCTTCGTCCAAAATCAGCAGCTTAGAATGGTGTGAAAGGGCTACGGAAATAGCCAGCTTCATTTTCATACCTTTGGAAAACTGTTTAATCTGCTTATCAAGGGGCAAGGAAAATTGTTTCAGCAGCCGAAAATAGGCTTGCTCGTCCCATGAGCCATAGATATTTTTCATTATCTGGTTGATTTTCTTGGGAGAAAGAATTTCCGGATAGTTGCTTCCGTCAAATACTACTCCAATCTGTTCTTTTGTTTCATTGTCCAGATCATCTTTTCCCAATACCGAAACATGACCGGCTTCTTTATGGATAAGCCCCAAAGCCGCATTTATTGTTGTGCTCTTTCCTGCGCCATTTTCTCCAATCAGTCCGACAATAGACCCACTTGGAACGCTAAAAGAAACATTGTCCAAAACAAAATCTTTATATGTTTTGGTAAGACCCGAAATAGTCAAAGCATTGTTCATTGTCAATCCTCCTCATACAATTGTCTACTTTTTACGGACCTGTTCAGTTTGTGTTCTGCTTTTTCTTTTCGGTGCGAAAGAGGACTTGAAGAGCAACAGCGATGACCGCAGCCTGCGGCTGAAACAGGGAGGAGCTGTTGGGGCCGCGTTCTGATTTTTCAAAGCCCTGCCAAGGGGCTGCAGAAAAATCAGTAAACGCAACCCGTCAGGCGGTGCGCAGCACCGCAAGCAATCAGCCCAGTGGGCTGTTGCTTAGCCCGCGGTTTCCAACCCCTAGGAATACCTGACAAGAGGACTACCGCTGCCGGAAAACCTCGAACTTTGAATTTAGGAAGGGTACAACGATGAAAATTGGTTTTATCGGTCTGGGTATCATGGGCAAACCGATGGCAAAAAATCTGCTGAAGGCGGGCTGTACCGACCTGCTGGTCAACAGCCGCAGTCAGACTCCCGTGCAGGAGCTGGAAGCGGCTGGCGCGAAGGGGGCTTCTCAGCAGGAGATCGGCGAGCAGTGCGACGTGGTCATCACCATGCTGTCCAACTCCCCGCAGGTGAAGGAAATCATGCTGGGCGAGGACGGCGTGGCTGCCCACATGAAGCCGGGCGCTGTCTTTATTGACTGCTCTTCCATCGATCCGGTTGCGTCCAAAGAGATCTACGCAGAACTCCAGAAGAAGGGCGTCGAGATGCTGGATACTCCTGTTTCCGGCGGTGAGCCGAAGGCTATCGACGGCACCCTGAGCTTTATTGTCGGCGGCAGGCAGGAAATTTTCGACACTTGCAAGCCTGTTCTGGACGCCATGGGCGCTTCCGCCGTCCGCTGCGGCGAGGTGGGCGCAGGCAACACCACCAAGCGGGCAAACCAGATCATCGTGGCCTGCAACATTCAGGCACTGGCCGAGGCCCTGACGCTGGCCCAGAAGGTCGGTGCGGACCCCGAGCTGGTGTTTCAGGCCATCAAGGGCGGACTGGCAGGCTCTGCTGTCATGAACGCCAAGACTCCCGTGATGATGGAGGGAAACGACAGGCCCGGCATCAAGATCGGCCGCTAACGCTAATGAGAAGAGGGTGTATCGCAGTGCGATGCACCTTCTTCTTTTATAAAATGCTCCGGCTGAAGAATGCAGAGGGAATCGACAATGGGGCGTTTATCTGTATAATTATCGAAGGTAATTATCTGAGGTGACTTTCGGAAAGGAAAGAAACTATGATCATCGAACTCATCAAGCGGACGGCAAGCTATGTCCGCATCTGCGGCGCAGGCATCTTCTTCATCGTGGCATATAACGTGCTGTCGGCCATTTTCCGTGGTCTGGGCGACAGCACGTCACCCCTGATCTTCGTGCTGGTGGCCTGCATCGTGAATATCTTCGGCGACCTGCTGCTGGTGGCCGGGTTCCACATGGAGGCTGCCGGTGCGGCCATCGCCACCGTGGCGGCGCAGGCTGTCAGCGTCGTGTGCGCTGTGGCGATGCTGCTGAAAAAACATCTGCCTTTCCAGCTCAAAAAGACTGATTTCCGTCTCAACCTCCAGTGCCGCAAGTTCCTGGACATTGGCCTGCCGCTGGCTTTGCAGGAGTTTCTGACGCAGGTTTCTTTTCTGGCGCTCTGCGCCTTCGTCAACCGTCTGGGTCATGGTGCAGGGACCCTTCTGGTCCGCCTGCCGATGGCTTACATCATGAACATCCAGCCCAACGCCAGCCTGACCATGATCGGTCTGGCCGCGCCCACTTCTACCGCTGTGGGCATCGTGCTGAATGTCTGCTTCTTCCTCTATCTTGGGAGGAAAGAGAAAAATCCGAAGGTGTAAAAGGAAACCGGCTGGTGTGAATGACATCAGCCGGTTTTTGCTGTGGTCTGGCAAAACAAAAAGCCCAGCGTATTTTCGTACGCTGAGCATTTTTGGTGGGCGCGGGTGGATTACGCAAGCCGCGCATCTAAAAAGGCCCCGCAGGGGCCTTTTTGCCGCCGGGACGTATAGCGGCGGGCCTTACGAGTTGCGCTTGCCGATTTTTCTGCAACCCCTTGGCGGG
>OGIX01000638.1_pt1 | contig 22011 bp, 19 predicted proteins | sample 1571901 | NCBI WGS metagenome assembly OGIX01 (sample SAMEA2582102, study PRJEB24529) | metagenome | biome: Human gut stool | place: China | collected 2011
GAGAATTGCTATACTTAGCTATTAATCCATCTTCGTTAAGGCTTAATTCACTATTATCTTCTAATCATAAAATATCTTTTAATTCACTCAAATCAATAGATATATTATTACCATAGAAGTTACATACAACAAGCAAGTTCTCACCATTATATGATCTTGTATAAACAAAGGCTTCTCTATGATCCTTTAAAAGCAGTTCAAACTTTCCATATTTTATAACTTCCTCTGATTTTCTTAACCTTATAAGCTTTTGATAATATGCAAATATCGACCAAGGAGCTTTAATATCTCTTTCTACATTTATATCAGTATAATTATCATTTACCATAAGCCAAGGCTTTTTAGTAGAAAATCCTCCATTCTCTGAAGAATCCCACTGCATTGGAGTTCTTGCATTATCTCTTCCCTTTGCATACAATGATTTCATTACTTCATCTTCACTATATCCTAAAGAAATTCTTTCATTATACATGTTTAAGCCTTCAATATCATTATAATATTCTATTGATGGAAACTTAACGTTAGTCATACCTATCTCTTCACCTTGATAAATGTACGGTGTACCCTTTTGCATATGTAGCATTGTTGCTAGCATTTTTGCAGACTCAACCCTATACTCTTTATCATTACCCCATCTTGAAACCATTCTTGGTAGATCGTGATTATTTCCAAATAAGCTATTCCATCCATCTTCATATAATTCTACTTGCCATTTTCTAAAAGACTCTTTAAAAGCTATAAAATCTAATGGTGCTAAATCCCACTTTCTTTTACCTTGCTGCTTATCTAATGAAATAACCTCAAATTGAAATACCATACTAAGCTCGTTTCTTTTTGGATCACTATAAAGCTTTCCGATTTCAGGAGTTGCCCCCCAAGTTTCGCCTACTGTAAGAACATCATACTTTCCAAAGGTTTCTCTATTCATCTCTTGTATATAATCATGAAGCTTTGGCCCATTTTGAGTTATTAACTTATCTGGTTCCTTTCCGATTAAATCAATAACATCCATTCTAAACCCTTTAATTCCAAGGTCTAACCAAAATTTCATCATATTATAAATTTCTTTTCTTAACTCTGGATTTTCCCAATTTAAATCAGGCTGTCTCTTATCATGTAAATGTAAATAATATTGATTTGTTTCTGTATCAAGAGTCCATGCACTTCCCCCAAAATTAGACTTTAAATCATTTGGGATGCTACCATTTACTGCATCTCTCCATATATAAAAATCTCTATACTTATTTTTCTTACTCTTTCTTGCTTCCTTAAACCATATATGTTCATCAGAAGTATGATTAACTACTAAATCCATAATTATCTTTATGTCTCTTTTAGTAGCTTCATCTATTAAAGTCTTCATATCATCCAGTGTTCCAAACTCATCCATAATGTCACAATAATCACTAATATCATATCCATTATCAACATTAGGTGACTTATAAACCGGGCTCAGCCAAATAACATCTATTCCAAGTTCTTTTAGATAATCAAGCTTAGAAATAATACCATTTAAATCACCTATACCGTCATTATTACTATCCTTAAAGCTACGCGGATATACCTGATATACCACCGAATCATGCCACCATTTCTTTTTCATAAAATATCTCTCCTAAATATATATTTCCTAAATACCTGTGATCTAAAAGATCTAATTCATACTATTATCCTTATATTATTTGCAAAGCATTTTTTCAACTTCTTCAAAAGTAGGTAAAGCTCCTATTGCTCCTTTTCTTGAAACAGTTATAGCTGCAGTTCTATTAGCAAAATCTAATATATTTTCAACAATATTCTTATCTAAACTTACTAAATCATCAAGAGTGATATTTTGTGATGAAATTTTATATAATATAGCTCCAATGAAGGAATCTCCAGCTCCTGTTGTATCTTCAACCTCAACTTTATAAGAAGGTGCAAAATATTTATTATTGCTTGTTATAAATTCAGCTCCATTAACACCTTTAGTGTATATTACAACATTTACGCTACCTACAAATAGGGAGTTAATTGCTTCTTTCTCATCCTTAATCCCTGTTATAAACTCAAGCTCTTCATCACTTACCTTAACTATATTTGCTAATGGTAAAAATTCTAATATAGCTTCTCTACATTTTTCTGGTGACTCCCATAAAGGTAATCTAATGTTAGGATCAAAGCTAACTATACAATTATTATTTTTAGCAAATTCTATTGCTTTTCTATGTGCATTTTTTATAGGTGCATCAATTAAACTTACAGAGCAAAAATGTAATATATCTCCTGGCTTAAAATCATCTTCAACTATTTCTTCCTCTGCTAAAAGCATATCTGCGCTTGGATTTCTATAAAAGGAAAAATCTCTCTCTCCATTTTCTTTTAAAGAGACAAAAGCCAAAGCAGTATTTGCTTTTGAAGTACGTAATATTCTAGAAATATCCACCCCTAGAGGCTTAACTGTATCAATTATTATATCTCCAAACGCATCTTGTCCTAACTTAGTTAACATTATTCCATCTCCACCAAGCTTGCATACTGCAGATACAACATTCAAAGGTGCTCCTCCTGGTACTCTTGTAAAAGACTCAACATTTTTGAGCTCTTGCCCTTTAACAGTTGGAATGAAATCTATCAATGCTTCTCCAATAGCTATAACTTTACTCATGAAATATCACCTTCCTAATATTTATTTAATACTCCACATATGGGCTTTAATACTACACTTTTCTGTGCTTAAAAATCTTATACCTGTGCTATTTTTATCTGGGAATATTCTACTTGTAAATACTTTTTCCCCACCATTAACAAAAATCTCTACAGAAGAAGAATCAACAAAAATTTGTAAGCTTAACTCTTTACAATCTAATGAAGTACTACGGGTAGTTCCCCACTCTGTCGCTAAGACTTCTCCTGACTTACTTCTATCTAAGGTAAACTTTTTATTATCAACATCATAATAAACTACAGTCTCTTCATTTTCAGAAACTCTTAACTTCACACCTACCTTACCTTCTGAGAAGTCTTTGAAAGTGCAGCTTAACTCATATCTTTCCCCATCAAATCCATCAAAGCTTCTTTCCTCACCATTTATCATAGACTCAATATATCTATGATTCTCTCTCAGCTCATCTAATTCCTTTACTGGATTTTGAATTAGCTTATTATTAACAAGTGTTAATTCACGAGGTAATGTTAAGCAGTGTGCCCATCCATTTTTATCTGTTGGATATTCTATTTCAGGTAATCCCATCCAACCAACTAATATCCTTCTTCCATTTAAATCTTCAGTTGTTTGAGGTGCATAAAAATCAAATCCATTATCAAGTTCAATAAACTCTCCATGATTAAATTCACCACTAGTTAAGTCAAGCGGCTCTCCAACTATATATCCTGATTGATAAATATTTGCATACTTATCTCCTTCTTGCTCTAACCCTTGAGGTGAAAATATTAAAATACCTTTATTATCAAGCTCAATATAATCTGGACATTCCCACATGAACCCAAAATCCTTAAGAGATGTATTAATCTCATTTACAAAATCCCAATTTATTAAATCTTTAGACTTGTAATAAACCACTCTTCCTTTTAGGTCAGTATTTTGAGCTCCAATTACAGAATAGAACTCATCACCTTTCTTAAAAACTTTAGGATCTCTAAAGTGGTCTGTATATCCCTCTGGTACTCCATTAATCACAGGCTCACTATGCTTCTTAACTCTATTTTTATCATCCATTATCGCTAAACATTGATAAGGAGTTCTAATCCAATTTTCATCTCTTGTGTTTCCTGTATATAATAAGTGAAGCTTATTGTCGTGAACTATTCCAGAACCTGAAAAAGCTCCATGTGAATCAAACCAATCACCAGGATTTATTCCAATTCCATGATCTTCCCAACTAACTAAATCCTTAGAAGACGTATGATACCAATATTTTAATCCATGGACTGGTCCCCTAGGAAACCATTGATAAAACAAATGATATTCTCCATTATAAAAAGAAAATCCATTAGGGTCATTTAGTAACCCTGTTATAGGTTGAATATGATATCCTTGTCGAAAAGGACATTTCTTTACTGCATTTTCTAATTCATTTAATTCTTCTTTACTTACTTCTTCTATTGGTTTATATCTCTCTTCTCTCGACCAATCTATCATTTTAATCCTCCCTATACAAATTAAGCTTTTATGTATTAATTATTCATTTAAAAGTTCAAGGGTGTTAGACATATTTTAGTCTAACCCCCTGTGTTATTGTATTAAGCTGCTTCTACTTCCTTATTAAACTTATTCATTTTGGATAATACTATTGTCATTACAAATGCTACTGCAAAAGAAATTGCCATACCTATAATATATTGAACCATTGATTGAGGTCTAATTGCTATTATTCCTGGTAATCCTGCAGGTCCTTGTGATACTGCTAATACATTTGCAAAAGTTGTGTAAGCAGTTGAAACAGCAGCTCCTATCATAGCCGCATAGAATGGATAACGTAGCTTTAAGTTAACACCAAACATAGCTGGTTCTGTAATTCCTAATAAAGCTGATATTCCTGATGCTGAAGCAACACCCTTCATCTTTGTATCCTTATTTATAAAGAATACAGCTAAAGCTGATGCACCTTGAGCAATGTTAGACATTGCAGCTACTACGAATATAAATGTACCACCAGTTAGAGTCATATCAGCTAAAAGTTGAGTTTCTACTGCCATAAAACTATGATGCATTCCTGTAACAACTACTGGTCCATAAACACCACCAAATATAGCTCCACCTATTGGCCCTAATGAGTTATATAAGAACATAATCCCGTCAGTTAATAAGTTACCAGCTCCACGCATTATTGGTCCTACAACTACGAATGTTAAAATACCTGTTATAAATACTGAGAATAACGGTGTTAATAAGTTATCTAATACTGAAGGTATAACTTTACGTAATGATTTTTCTACCTTAGCTAATATATAGATAGCTGCAAGAACTGGGAATACAGTACCTTGGTATCCAACCTTTTCTATAGTTAATCCAAGTATATTCCAAGATGGAATTGTTCCTTCAAATAATGAAGCTCCATACCCCCATCCATTTAATAAATCTGGATGAACCATAAGCATTGCTATTACAGCACCTAAATATTGATTTGCTCCAAAAATCTTCGCTGCTGAGAAACCAATTAATACAGGTAAAAATACAAATGCTGTATTAGCAAAAGTATTTATTAAACTTGCTAAATCTGCAATTTGAGGATAAGCTTCAATTAAAGACATACCTTCTATAAATAATCCTTGAGATGTTAAAATATTATTTATGCCCATTAATAAACCACCAGCAACTATTGCAGGTATTATTGGTACAAATATATCAGCTAAACTTTTTAATATCCTTTGAAGTGGATTTAACTTTGTATCAGCTACTTTTTTAAGTTCTTCCTTGCTTGTTTCATTTAATCCAGATAATTTAATAAATTCTGCATAAACCTCATCAACAATTCCAGCACCTAAAATTATCTGAAATTGACCACCATTTAGGAAGCTTCCCTTTACTAACTCTATTGATTCAAGCTTTTTCTCATCTACTAACTCTTGATTACTTAATACAACTCTCAATCTTGTAGCACAATGAGCGGCACTTACTAAATTTTCTTTTCCACCTAGTACTTCTAAAATCTTGGAAGCTACTTTTGAATAATTTTTACTCATTTCTTATCCCCCTTACTTTAAGGTATCGTTCCCACATTCCTTAAATCTTATTATTTATATGTTTTATATTACTTCACAGATTATTAATCCTTACAATTATGAGGTATCGTTCCCACACAAATCATAAAAATAATCTTGTAATCTTTTTCACCACCTTATTTTACAATCATTTTTTTATTTTGTCCATAGTTTTTTTTATTATTACTAAAAAACTATTTTGTTTATACTATATTCACTATTCTTATTTTTAAACTCCAATGGCGATACTTTAATGTTTTTTCTAAAGACTTTACTGAAGTAATTTCCACAAGAAAATCCAACCTTTTTAGCTATTGTGTCTATAGTATCATCAGTAGACAATATAAGTTCCATTGCCTTCTCAAGTCTAATCCTTATTAAATAGTTTCCTGGAGTTGTGCCCATCTCCGCCTTAAACTTTCTTGATAAATGATACTTAGAAAGCTTTGTTATAGCAGTTAAATCATCCAGCCCTATCTGTTTATGATAATTTTTATCAATATAGTTTTTGCAAGCTACCACAGTAATATCTCTCTCCTCATTTATTACCTTGGTATTAAATTCATTTAGTAGCTCCATAATCAACTGATATCCATAGCTTGAACACTTATATATACTATCTATCCTATCTTCTATTAATTCTCTATAAACATTAAACATAAGTGCTAAAAATTTTGAATCTTCGTCTATATGTATTATATTGCTTTCAGTACTAATAAACTTATTTAAGAAAACATCTGCTTCTTTAGAAAACTCAATATATAATACCTCCCACTGTTTAGAATCTGGAGGCAACCTATAATAATGATTACCTGGTATATTTATTATAAAAGCATCTCCCTTGTTCAACCTATGACTTTTATCACCTATACATATTTCGCCCTCTCCATCAACTGTGTATTGTAATACCCAATGCTCTGATGCTCTTTTTTTACTATCCCAAAAATATTTATGATCATCTATAATCTGCCACCCCATACCCTTTATCATAATTAAGGGCATTGCTGATATAAAATTTAACCCTACAGTAGTTCTCTTTAAATCTTTTAGCAATATATTACCCTCCCGCTTATTTTTTTACTCTTGTTTGCAATATTTTACTCTAATATTATTAAATCATAGATAAAAATTTGAGAAAAGAGGTTTTAATATATGTCAATTATTTTTGATTCACACAATAATACCTTTCATCTACAAGGCAAAAATACAAGCTATATTTTTCAAGTCATAAGAGGTGGCTACTTAGCTCATTTATATTGGGGGCATAAAATTAGAAATTATAATATGTCAAATCCCTTAAGCTTTATTGACAGAGGATTTTGCGCTAATCCTTTCGCTGACGACAGAAAATTTTCATTAGATACAATACCGCAAGAATATACCACATATGGCAATGGTGATTTTAGAATACCTACTTATGAAATACAGTTAGAGAATGGTTCAACTATTACTAACTTAACTTATGTAAGCCATAAAATATTTAAAGGTAAACCAGCACTTAATGGACTTCCTAGCGTATATACTTTAAGTGATGATGAGGCTGAAACCCTTGAAGTTACCCTTGAAGATGATATAGCTGGAGTTAGAGCTATGCTGTTATATACAGTTTTTAATGATTTTAACGTCATAACACGTTCAGTTATTTTTGAGAATATTGGATGTGAAAATATAAACCTTTTAAGAGCATTAAGTGCATCCGTTGATTTCAGAGATGATGATTTTCAACTTATAACACTTTATGGCGCCCATACAAATGAAAAAAATATCTGTAGAAGAAATATTGTACCTGGAATTCAAATGGTAGATAGCGCTAGAGGTGCTAGTAGTCCTCAGCAAGCTCCTTTTCTAGCCTTAGTAAGAAACAATACAACCGAAACAACTGGTGAGGTTTACTCATTTAATTTTGTATACTCAGGTAATTTTACAGGTCAAGTTGAAGTAGACCAATATAAAAATACAAGAGTTGCCATGGGAATAAATCCATTTCAATTCAACTGGCTACTAGAACCTGGTAAATGCTTTCAAACTCCAGAGGTTATTATGACTTACTCATCAAATGGCCTAGATGAAATGTCCCAAGAATACCATAAACTATATACAACTCGTTTATGTAGAGGAAATTTCCAAAATAAACCTAGACCAATCCTAATAAATAACTGGGAAGCAACATACTTTGATTTTAATGCTGAAAAGCTTAAAGATATTATAAAATCTGCAAAAGATCTTGGAATTGAGTTATTTGTTTTAGATGATGGATGGTTTGGTAAAAGAGATAATGATTTGTCATCTCTTGGCGATTGGTTTGTTGATAAAAAAAAGCTTCCTAATGGATTAGAAGATATAGCTTCATATGCAAATAGCCTTGGTATGGAATTTGGATTATGGTTTGAACCTGAAATGATTTCTCAAGATAGTGATTTATATAGAAAGAATCCTGATTGGTGTATTCATACTCCTAATAGAGATCCAATAGTAGGTAGAAACCAACTCGTTTTAGATCTATCTAGACAGGATGTATGTGATTATTTAATAGAATCTATATCAGATATTTTATCAAAAAATAATATTTCCTATGTTAAATGGGATATGAATAGACATATGACTCATATTGGATCTTCTGCCTTAGGAGCATCAAGACAACGTGAAGTGCCTCATCGTTATATACTTGGACTATATCATATAATGGAGACTCTTGTTTCAAGATTCCCTAATGTACTATTTGAAAGCTGTTCTAGTGGTGGTGGTAGATTTGATGCTGGAATGCTTTATTATATGCCTCAAACTTGGACTAGCGATAACACTGATGCTATTTGTAGATTAAAAATACAATATGGTACAAGTCTTCTTTATCCTCCAATAACTATGGGAGCTCATATTTCAACGTGTCCTAACCATCAAGTCGGTAGAATAACTCCACTAGAAACAAGAGGCCATGTAGCTATGTCAGGTAATCTTGGCTATGAATTAGATTTAACTAAGCTTACAGATGAAGAAAAACTACTAATAAAGGGGCAAATTTCAAAATACAAAGAAATTCGTAATACAATACAATTTGGTAGATTCCATAGAATTTTATCACCATTTGAAGGGAATGAAACAGCATGGAACTTTATATCAAAAGATGAAAAGGAAGTGGTTGCCTTCTACCTTAAAACATTATCAGAACCAGCAACTTCTATAACTACACTAAAACTTAAAGGATTAGATCCAAATAGAAATTACATTAACTTAGACACATCAGAAATATTTGGTGGAGATGAATTAATTCATGTAGGAATAACATTACCTAGAATAAAAAAAGACTTTATAAGTTTAATGTTTCACTTTAAAAGCTTAGATGATTATTAATTTAATTTCATTTTAAAAAGTAGGGAATAAATTATTCCCTACTTGAATTATTAAGTATACTTATCTAAGACCCAGATATTGTTCCACCATTAGGGTGAAGAATCTGCCCGGACATATAGCTAGAATCATCACTTGCTAAAAATACAAAACTTGTTGCAACTTCAAATGGCTGACCAGCCCTATTCATAGGAGTATCATTACCGAAGGTCTCCACTTGCTCAGCAGAAAAAGATGATACAATTAAAGGTGTCCATATAGGTCCTGGTGCTACTCCATTTACCCTTATTCCTTTGCTTACTAATGATTGAGAAAGAGATCTTGTAAAAGTCATAACTGCTCCCTTAGTTGCACTATAATCTATAAGCAGTGGGTGTCCTTCATATGCTGTAACAGAAGTTGTATTAATTATACTTGCTCCTTCTTTTAAATATGGAAGCACTGCCTTTGTCATATAAAAATAAGAATATATGTTGGTTTTAAAAGTGGTATCTAGCTGTTCTGCTGTAATGTCTAATATGCTATTTTGAATAAATTGAACTCCATGATTATTTACTAATATGTCAATCTTTCCAAAGCACTCTATAGTCTTTTCAACAACAACCTTTGACATCTTCTCTTCTTTTAAGTCTCCACGTATTAATATACATCTTCTGCCTAGGTTTTCTATAACATACTTAGTTTCATCTGCATCCCTATCCTCACAAAGATATGAGATTGCAATATCTGCTCCTTCTTTAGCAAATGCATAAGCTACAGCTCTACCGATTCCACTATCTCCACCAGTAATAATTGCTACCTTCCCCTGTAATTTGTCACTTTCACAATAGTACGGATTACTTGATATAGGCCTAGGCTTCATAATATACTCAAGACCAGGCTGAGATTCCTGATGCTGAGGTGGAAATGATACTTTTATTTCTTTACATTGTTGCTTTACACCTATACTTTTATAAACTGGATACATATAACACCACCTTAATTAACACTTTATAAATAGAAACTTAATTCAATATAAATTATGCTAATAATTAGATTTTGTTATTATAATTTAAGTTTATAAAAAGAATTATCTACTCTATGCATATCTTCCCACTTATATAAATCCACTTCACAATGATCAGTAAATGTAAAACCACTTATCCATTTTTCGATTGCAGTTATACATATCTCATCTACAGAATTATGAACTTTTTGAGAACTGCTTATTTATTGCTTCATGTAATATCTATTAAATTTATCTAATATATAATATAAACATTACTGATTATATGGTTTATGGGAGGAATAGAATGGTGAGTAAAAAGAATTTTTTAAACAAAATATCTAATGGTATAGAACGTAATATTAATAAATTCAATCTTCTAGTGTTGGCCACTTCATTAATAACCTTAAATCCAGTATTCATAGGAATTGGTACATTTAATGTAGCTGTAACAAACTTGTCAAATTACGGTACATTCATTAAACTACGTGAAAGGAAAATAAAAAAGATAAATGAGGTAATTGATTCATTAAATTCATTACCTGAAAATGAAAAAGATGAAGAAGTAAATGAAACTATAGATAAACTACTCTCAACTAAAGAACTTTACGAAAAAGAAATTCTAAGATTAAAAGCACTAAAAGCTGAACTTTACAAAAAGTCTATAAATAAAAAAGCTAAAAAATTAAGTAAACCTATAATAAAAAAACAAAAAAGTAAAAAATAAGCTCTATGCCTTTTACGCACAGAGCTTTCACCTGGTAATTTACTAGATATAAGTTGTTTATACTAAAGTTGTAATACTCCATCATCATCAAAGTAGTATTCTACTCCGTCAATTACATATTTTCCAGTTACCATAGTACCTATTCTTATTGTCTCATTACCATAATCTAAGAAATAATATGTCTTTCCATTTATAACTTGCCATCCAGTTTTAAGTGCACCATCATCCCCATAGTAACAAGTATAATATTCCTCAAGTTGATAATCATAAAATACTTTCCATCCACTATACATATATCCATTATCATCAAAATAATAATAATCTTCATCTATTATAGCTCTACCGGTTACCATCCAACCAGCATAAGTATCTAAGAAACACCATTTATCGTTATACTTTAACCATCCGATTTTTACTGTTCCGTCACCGTTCCCATAATAATATAGACCATCTTGATATATCCATCCCTCTTCAATACTCATTGCTCCTGATTTAGTAAATAAATATGCTTTTCCATCTATAGGTTGACCTCCTACAAACATATAACCATATTTAGGATCTAAATAATACCATGAACTTACTTCTTTAAACCATCCAGTATAAACGTCACCATTAGATTTTATATAATACCAGTGATTATAAACCTTATTCCAACCATTCTTAGTTATCATTGCTCCTGATTCATCAAAAACATATACTTTACCATCTATTTCATTACCACCACTACTCATAATTCCATAACTAGGATCTAGATAATACCACTTTCCGCCTTGATTAAGCCATCCTTTATGAGGCGCCCCTGATGAAGTTAGATAATACCAATCCCCATAATATTGATGCCATCTACTACTTAACATTTGTCCACTACTATTAAAGAAATATAAATTAAAATCTACTTTAACCATATCAGTATACATATGCCCATCGCTAGGATCTAAATAATACCAATAACCTCCATCCTTTACCCAACCAGTAGCCATTTGTCCATTTTTATTTAAGTAATACCATTGTCCATTATCTTCTACCCAACCAGTTCTTAATGAGCCATCAGAATTTGCATAATAATAAGTATCATACATTTTAATCCAACCCTTTTGCTGCGTTAAAGCTCCTGATCCAGTTAAAAAATATAAAGTTCCATCTATATTTTGTGCTCCTTCTAACATGAATGCATTAGTTTTATCAAGATAATACCAGTAATTACCTTGTTTAAGCCATCCTTTATAAGCTGCTCCTGAATCCTTTAACCAATACCAAGCACCATAATTATAATACCACTTATTAGCCTGCATTACTCCTGACTTATCAAAGCAATAAAATTCACTATTAATATAGTCAACTCTATCTTTAACCATACTACCATCTTCTTTACTAAGATAGTACCAATTAGCTCCATCTTTCAACCAACCCTTTTTAACTTGTCCACCCTCATAATAGTACCACTTTCCATCTACGTCCAAAACCCATCCAGCATTGCTTTTAATATATTCTTCAAGAACTAAATTATCACCTTGTTTTACAATATCATTACTTGATACTTCTAGTGTATTAGCAAATACACTAATAGAAATACTTGTTGCTAAAGCTAAGCCTATTAACAAAGATTTTTTTATAATTTTACTCACATCTTCACCTCCAATATTACTCACAATATCATTGTAGTATTTTTATACATATAAATCAAATTTTACCATGATGTTTATATCATATATTCGCGTAATGCTAGATCATATTCTGAATATATTTCTAATATATTTTCAAGATATTCTATATTTTTTCTCAAATTTCTAAATACTTAATAATAATGTCATTAACTACTGCTAGCAATTTTCTATTTATGTTTCTATTTTGATACAATAAAAAACTAAACCAACCTCAAACAACGTATATAATTACCTAATTATGTAAATTATATATATAATACCTTTCTATTGATTTAGGTTATCTACTTATCAGTAACAATTCTAATATGAATTCTACCATAAAATTGCATATTCTCTTTGTTATTATATGTAAAAATTACATTTAACCTTATTTTTTCATATAATTCTTTTATAATAGAATTTATTTTTATATTAATATTACATAAAAACCAAGATGCAATTTGGGTATTTAGTTCACAAATTTTTCTTTTCATATCTTTACCAATTACATTATTATTCTACTATCTATCTCCTAGAAAGTTAAAAAATTATACACTATTACTAGCAAGTATATTCTTTTATGCTTGGGGTGGAGTTAATTTCCTTCCTATATTGTTAAGTTCAATCTTAATAAATTATGCATTTAGACTTTTAATTTCAAGATTTAAAGATAATGTTAAAGTAAATAAATTAATTCTTCTTATTGGCATTTTACTTAATTTAAGTCTATTATTTTACTTCAAATACTATGATTTTGCTATTAGTAATATAAATTCACTGCTTAAGACTTCTTTACTTTTTAATTATATGATGCTTATACTGAGATAAAAGTTGTTTTATAATAAAAAGATTGTTATGGAAATTTATTTATTAATTTGTAATAAAATTAGATGATCTATGTGAAATATCTAAAGCTTCCTCTAATGTAACCACCCCTGGAACAATTCCAACTACCGATTTTATACCTAAATCGTATAATTCATCTATTCCTTGCCCTACTTTTCCTGCAAAAGCTATCACTGGTTTATTGTATTTTTTACTTATAGTTGATACACCTATAGGAGTTTTGCCAAACTTAGTTTGGAAGTCTATACTTCCTTTTGCAGGTGCCTTTACTAAGTTTGTATGTTAATTTTCAAATTCAGGAAATATGTTTTATTCTTTTTGTGCTACATTACTAATAAGTAGTAAGTACAATGTAAAAAGCATAATAAAAAGAGATAAAATGGGGGAGAAAATAAATGAGTAAAAAGGTAGCTTTTTTTGATATCGATGGAACAATGGTTAATGTACCAAATGGATTATTACATCCAACACCAGAAACAGTACGTGTATTAAATAAGTTTAAGAAACAAGGAAACTATATTGTCGTTGCAACCGCTAGGGGAGTAGCTCCAGATACTATAAAGGATATTAATTTTGACGGTTATATTTATAATGATGGACACTATATTATTTTTGATGATGATATTTTAATAGATGATTTATTTTCTTATGATGAGGTGCAAATGCAACTTGATGCATACTCAAAATTTGATGGACGTTTCATGTTTAGTGGACATGCAGATACTTGGAATAGCTTTCTAGATGATCCTCTTGTTATTGATCATCGTGAAATGTTTTCAGGAACAAGAGAAAGACCAACAGGAGTTATCGAAGAATTTAATGCAAATGATGTTGAAGCAGTAGCTTGTTGTGTATTATTTGATAGTGTTGAAAAGTTAGATAATTGTTTTAATGAATTAAAAGAAACTTTTACAATGGTACCTTATCGTACTGGATTAATTAGAATGGATGTCTATCGTAAAGGATTTACTAAAGGAACTGCTTGTGATTACCTATACAAAAAATTAGGAATTGAAAAGGAAAATAGCTATGCCTTTGGTGATGGCATAAACGATAAAGAAATGTTAGAGCTTGTAGGTAATGGTATCGCCATGGGTAATGGTTTAGAAGAAATCAAGAAAATTGCTGATGATGTGACAGATACTGTAGATAATGACGGTATTGCTAAAGCATTTAAGAAATATTTTAACATTTAAAAAGCTTGTAAATTTAATAGTATAATCATAAATAGATTTCCTATAATGTAAGCATAGATAAATATCACATTAGTGATAAGCATCTATGCTTACTTTGTATAAAACTAAATCTATCTACATCTATAACTTATTTTTTATACTAATATGATTAAATCTATGTGAAATTATAATCTTATTTTAATCATATTAGCTTTTCTCTCTCTATAAAATGAATAATACTTAAATCCTATATAATCCAAGAACTCCAATGAAACTGGAAAATCAGCAGCTATATCATTAATCCTATGGCTATCTGAACCTATAGTAATTAACTCTCCACCAAAATCTAAATATCTCTTCATTAATTCTATCGTTGGAAATGGCTTTTTTATATTTTGTCTAAGCCCTGATGTATTAAGCTCTAAGGCTTTCCCCCTATTTATTACAGTCTTAAATATTTCATCAATTATATCCATATATTTTGCTAAATCTATCTTTACATTATAAACACCTTCTATGTATCTTAAAGGGTAAGTAAGATGTGCAGCTGTATCAAAATCACATATAGTAACCATTTCTAAATAGTACTTAAAATATCTATCTAATAAATCATTAACTTCCCTAATACTCATATTAGAATAATTAACATTACATAAATCTCCTGAATCTCCTATTCCATGAGTTGATGCAATTACAAAATCATAATTATGCTTATTTATAATTTCCTTTGAAAGTTCAATATTATAGTTAGGTTGTCCTAATTCTATGCCTGCTGAAAGTGTAAGAATATCTTTGTACTTTTCTTTAGCTAATGTTATATCTCTAAAGGAATTATCCACTCTATTTATGTATTCATCTTTATACAAATCTACTTCGCAATGATCTGTAAGTGCAAAACCATTTATCCCCTTTTCAATTGCAGTTATACACATCTGCTCTACAGAATTATGCCCATCATGTGAATTATTTGAATGACAATGACTATCGTATATATTATTAAACATTATCTATTATCCTCTCTTCATATATAAATTCTTATAGACCTTTAAGTTTAATTTTATGTTTGTCATAATAAATGTTAATATATAATACTTATTTCGGTACTAATTCCTTAGTATAAATATTACATATCAACAAAAAACTATAACATAACTTAATTTTAACTTAAAGGTCCTTTTAATTTAAGGGAGAAATCAAATTATTATTATTTACCTTTTAATTTTTTATTGATTTATTTGCAGTTTCGATTGCTTTATTTGTATTTGCAACTGCACCATCTATAGCTTTAGCTACATCTCCACCATTAAATACTTCTTCAATAGCAGCTTGTAAGTCATTTCTTAATTGTGGTAATTGGGATAAAAGTGGTCCTGCTGTAGCTGCTGTTTCTTTAGATGTAAGGAATTGGTCTGCAGCAACTTTTAATTGTGGCTTTTCTGCATATATATTTTTCATAGTTTCTGTTTCGTAAGCTTTTACGTTTATTGGGAAGTATCCTGTTCCGCCAGCCCAAGTAGCTTGTACTTCTGCAGATGTTGCGTAAGTTATAAATTCCATTGCAGCTTCACGAACTTCTTCTGATAAACCATTAGTTACACATAAAGCACCACCACCAGCATAAACACCTTGAGGTTCTACACCTTCAGAGTATGGTAGATATGCAACTCCAACTTCAAATGGAGCTTCGCTTACAATCTTAGCTGCAGAAGCTGATGTAGTAATAAACATTGATATATCACCATTGTTGAATCCAGTAACAACATCTTGTGAGTTACTTCCATAGTTAATGAATTGGTCAGCTTTAATAAGATCACTTATCCATGTAAATATATCTGTCATTTGATCTTGGTATGCAACTTCGGTAGCTCTATCAATACGCCCATTTTCATTATTTATTATAAACCCACCAAGGTTTGTAACCATTTGATCTAAAGCATATCCATAAGCATGCATTGCAAAAGCCTTCATTCCATTGTTTGCACTTGAGATTTTTTCCCCTGCTGCTAATATAGCTTCAAAAGTTTGAGGAACCTCTTCTATACCAGCCTTTTTTAATGCTTCTGCATTATAATATAGCACTGGAGATGATGCGTTAAATGGCATTGTATATAAAGTATCATTAACAGAATAGAAATTTACAACTTGAGGTACAAGCTCATCTATATTGTAGTTATAATCCTTTATTAAATTACTCATTGGTTCTATAAGGTTTGAATCAATCATTGATTGAAGATTTTGTTCACCAATTTGAATTATCGCTGGACTTCCACTTCCACCATTCATATTAAAGAACTTCGATGTTGATTCATCATAAGTACCTTGATTTTCTGCAACTACCTTAATTTTACTTTGAGATGAGTTAAACCCATCAACAATTTCATTTAATTTTTCTTGAACATTCCCAGACATTGAGTGCCATAATAATACCTCTGTAACACCATCAGTATTACCACCTTGCTCAGTTTCCAAATTTCCATTTGAACATCCTACAAAAAGCATAGTAGATGCCATAATTGCCGCCAATAATCTCTTTTTCATATTCAAATCTCCTCTTTATCTTATATTTAGGTCTATTTGTTTACATTTTAAGTTTTTATTTACCTCAAGAAAGATTGTTCTAATAATCGCAGAGGTCATAGTCAGCTCCGCTAACTTTTACCTCTACCGAAGTAACATTTCTCTTTGACGCAGTCAAATATTTCTCTGCCTGCAAGTCATATTTCTCTTTCACTTTATTGAAACATTTATCCTCGACGAAGTCGTCTACTTCAGCGCTCCTTTTGTAAGTCCTTCTTCTAATTTGCTTTGTCCGAATAATATAAGTAGTAATATTGGTAAGCTTACAATCATTGCTCCAGCTGCAATCATTGCATAATCATTTAGTAATTCCGTTGATTTTAGCTGTCTTAGACCTATTTGTACTGTTCTTACTTTTGTATTTGTTGTTGATAGTAATGGCCACATATATGAGTTCCAGCTCACTAAGAAATTGTATATCCCTAGTGTTACTATGCTGTTTTTAGCCATTGGAACAACAACCTTTCTGAAAAAATAGAAATTACTTACTCCAGATATTTCACTTGCTTCTTTTAATTCATATGGAATCTGCTTTAAGTTTTGTCTTAATAAGAATATTCCAAAGGTTGATGCAAGAGTTGGTAGTATAAGTCCTGCAAAGGTATCTATCATCCCTAAACCTCTTATAGTTTGAAAGTTTGATATAACTAATACCTCTCCTGGTATCATCATTGTTGCCATAAATATTCCAAAGATAAGATTCTTACCTTTAAAGTCCATAAACACAAAGGAGTATGATGCAAGCAATGATAGTATTATTATTAATCCTGTTGAAACAGATGCTACTATTACTGAGTTCTTTATGTAATGAAGTAATGGTTGAGCACTAAATGCATTTATATAATTTTCAAAGTTTATTGTCTTTGGAATATATACTCCATTAGCTATATCTGCATTATTTGAAAAACTTAAAAGTATTGAAAATGCAATAGGGAAAAATACTATTACAGCACAAACTATTAGAAGCGTGTAAATCCCAAACTTTTGTAACTTACTCATTCTCATTATTGATAAGTCACCAACCTTTCTGTAAGCTTAACTTGTATACGTGAAACTATAAAAATAATGATAAACAATATTACACCCTGAGCTGTTGCTCTACCATATTGGAAATTCACAAATGCTTCTTTATAAAGACTGTATACCATAAGTGTTGTCGTATTACTTGGTCCACCCTTTGTTAACATGTCAATTACTCCAAAGGTTTGGAATGCATTTATTATAGATATTGTTAATACAAAAAATAATGATGGTGATAAAAGCGGAATTGTTATCTTTCGTAGCTTGTACCAGAATCCTCCTCCAACAATATCAGCACTTTCATAAAATGAGTTGTCTATATTTTTAACTCCACCTATAAGTACTAAATAAGCAAATCCTATATTCATCCATATCGATACCATTGCTATTGCAAATATAGCTACCTTAGGATTTGTAAGCCATCCTACAGACTCTCCCCCTAAAGCATTTATTCCCTTATTTAATATTCCTACAGTTGGGTGGAACATAAAGCTCCAGAATATAGATCCAGCAGCAACTGAAATACCTAATGTTGATGAAAATATAGTTTTAAATATTCCCATTCCCTTTAATTTATAATTTGAAATTACTGCTAACATTAAAGCTATAGTAATAGTTATTGGAACTACCATTACAACATATAAGAATGTTGTTCCTACAGTCTTTAAATAATTTGTATCCTTGAATAAATCAATGTAATTTTCTAATCCAACAAAAGAGGTTAGTTGTCCTAAATTGTTTGATAGGAAAAAGCTTTGAAATATTGTTTTTACAAATGGATATATAACAAATATTAAGAAAAGTATTAGTGATGGTAATATATAAACAAATCCCTTAAAGAATTTTTTAACCTCTTTACTTTTACTTTTGCTTATAATTTCTTCATTTAGATTAATTTTAATAGAAGTTTCAGCCATCCCTATTCCCCCTAAGCCGATGCTTTTTCTTTAATATTCTCTGAAAATCTAATTAATGCCTCAGTTTCTATATCGAAAAAATGGATATTATCAGTATTAAATTCTATAAATACAATCTCTCCTACATTTAATCTCCATTGGCCTGGCCATCTTGCTATAAGTGTCTTACCTCCAACTTTAAATAAAACTTGAGTTTCATTACCTAATAACTCAACTCCATCAACTACTACTGCATGTGATATCTCTGAACCAAACTCTGCTTTAGTTAAGTTTTCTGGTCTTATTCCGATACTATACTTTTGACCATTTGATAATTTACCTTGTAAGCTTTCATCAATAGCAATAGATATTTCATTGTTTATAACTATTGAATCATCTTTAACTACTGCATCAGCCATATTCATTTGAGGTGATCCAATAAAGCTAGCTACAAACTTATTTGCAGGAGTATTATATAAATCTAGAGGTGAACCAACTTGTTGAATTCTTCCTCCGTTTAATACCATAATCTTGTCTCCCATAGTCATAGCTTCTACTTGGTCATGAGTTACATAAATAGTTGTTAATTTAAACTTATCATGGATTCTTCTGATTTCTGTACGCATATGCGCTCTTAACTTAGCATCTAAATTTGATAAAGGCTCATCCATAAGACATATAGCAGCTTGGCTACAAATACTTCTTGCAAGAGCAACTCTTTGACGTTGTCCTCCAGATAATTGACCCGGTTTTCTGTCTAATAATTCAGTAAGTCCAATAACTTCAGCTGTTTCCATTAACCTTTTATTTTGCTCATCTTTTGAAACCTTCTTAACATCAAGTCCAAATAATATATTGTCTCTAACTGTCATATGAGGATAAAGAGCATAGTTTTGGAATACAAATGATATATTTCTGTTCTTAGGTGCCATATCATTTACTACTACATCATCAATCTTTAATAACCCACCACTTATTTCTTCTAATCCTGCAATCATTCTAAGAAGTGTACTTTTACCACAACCTGATGGTCCTACAAGTACAAAGAATTCACCTTTTTCAACCTGAACACTAATCTTATCTATAACTTTATTTTTTCCATCATAAGACTTTGAAATTTCAACTAATTCTATATGCTTCATATAAACTTTCCTTTTCATTAATTACTTATTTTTATATCGCCGAAATATCACTTATAGCAATTTTACTAATTTACATAATATAGATTACTTATTTTTAGGTAATACTCCGAAGAAGTGCATAACATTTAAATCTTCCTCAACAGCATATCCATGAGTCCCTTTTCCATTATCACCTGTATGAATACCATGATCAGTTACACAACATATTAGAGCATTATGATTTGTCCAATTTTCTCTAACTGCATCTGCTAATTCTGAAAATGCATTTATTTGATTCTTCATAGCTTGTAATGCAACTTCTGATTCTGGATAAGTTGCATGCATCTTATCATCATACTCTTGGTTGTAAACTACGATAACATCATAATTGTCTTCTTTTATTAACTCCTTAGCCTTTTGGTTTACATCTTCATCGTATGGTAATATATAATAATCTACTTTTCTTTTTCCAAATATTATTGCCATGCTTGAATTTTCTACTGCTACTATAGCAACCTTCTTGCCAGCCTCAGCAAGTCTATCAAAAAGAGAATCTGTTTCTATTATTCGTTTTTCATATCTCATTATTCTATGTGTACTAGGCATAGCCCCTGTATACATCGTTCCAAAACATACTGGAGTTACTGATGGTAATACAGTTTGTACTGGTAATGCTAATTGAGTATTTTCAAGAACCTTTGAAAATTCATTTGTGTATTTTTGAAATAACCACATTCCAATAGCATCTGGATTGTATATTAATGTTCTATCAATATCTAAGCAGTCATTCTTTTCAAGCAAGTTTTTTACTGCTCCTACTCCTTCTTTAGCTTCATGAGGCTTTTCCACCTTAAGACACTCCGCTATAGTTGGTGCAAAATAAGTCATTAAAATTGAATTCTTCATTTTATCTCCCTTCTACTTAGACGACTTTTAACTCTTCGTCCATCGGACTACACTTTTAGCTTAAACCATCTTTATTAAATCCATAATAAGCCAATGTAAAATAGAGTTAATTTACGTTAAATATATTAATACATTTATGTTTCGTACTTAATTTAACTTATAAGTCTTAACTCCAAAAGTAAATAAAAAGACAAATACCTTACAGAATTTGCCTCTTTCATTAGGTATTTACTTACGTTGTGTAAATTTATACCATTAATTTATATTTTTAAAATTTAACTCAAAACTCATATTTTATTACTTTTTACAATTACTATTTTTATTATTGTTTGTTAAGAATGTTAAAAGTCTCCTTAACTTAACGCAATATTTTGAACTTTTGCTTCTATATTAGTTTTATTATTCGTGAAATATCTATTTTATGTAAAAACATCAGTAGAGAAATAAAAATCTTTATATTATAATTAAATTAATATGTCAATAATAAAATTAGGATGTGATTTTTTATGATGATGATGAGCCCAGCGTCTAACTTGCATAGAATTATAGTGCATTATATTTTTAATGAACTACTAGATCAAATTGAGTCTGCCAATAATGTAGGTTCTGAAGCTACTAGAATAGATGTTAATTATATTTTAAAAAACACTGATAAAAAGTATAAGTACTTAGAACCTGATATATTTGCAGGCAGTGATTTATTATGGAAAGGTGAAATATTAGTTTCAGCTCCAGAATTAGTTATTGAAGTATTAAGCTTTGCAACTGCAAAATATGATAAAACAGAAAAAATGGATTTATATAAGTCTATAGGCGTTAAAGAATATATTTTAGTATCTCAAGACGGAAGCGTTGAGCTATACAAATTACAAAATGACAATTATAAGGATTACTTAAAAATTGATAATAAATTTAAAAGTGATTACCTAAATATAACTTTAGATTTTGATAAAATTTTCTCTTTAGTTCAAGATAAATTTAATTAGAAAATAAAATACCACATGAGCTATTTTTTTATTCTCATGTGGTATTATTGTGTAAATAATAGCTATTTTTTATCATGAACT
>OGIX01000640.1_pt1 | contig 21986 bp, 21 predicted proteins | sample 1571901 | NCBI WGS metagenome assembly OGIX01 (sample SAMEA2582102, study PRJEB24529) | metagenome | biome: Human gut stool | place: China | collected 2011
TGTAGAAAGGAGCTTTCTTAGCACCCATTCTTCTTAATCTGATTTTTACTGCCATGTTAATTTCACCTCCTTTAAAGGATTATAATTTATCTTAACTTAAAAAGGCAACTTGCCAAACAGTCCTTTTTTAGACTTCTTAGTTAATGATTTCATTTGCTTCATTTGCTTTCTCATCATTTCATGACCTTTTATAAGTTTGTTAACTTCTTGCAATGATGTTCCTGATCCCTTAGCTATTCTTTTCTTTCTTGAAGAAGAACCTGCTAAAAGCTTTGGATTTCTTCTCTCCTTAGGAGTCATTGAGTAGATAATTGCTTTAACTCTTCCTAGTTGTTTTTCACTGGCATCAAAGTCAATATCCTTCATTTCCTTCGGAACCCCTGGAATCATCTCCATGATTTTGCTTAATGACCCTAATTTCTTCATCTGCTCCATAGCAGTTAAATAATCATCATAAGTAAAATCATTTTCCATCATTTTTTGGCCTAATTCTTTAGCCTCTTTTTCATCAATTGCCTCTTGAGCTTTTTCTATTAATGAAAGAACATCTCCCATTCCTAAAATTCTTGAAGCCATTCTATCTGGATGGAACACTTCAAAATCGCTCATTTTTTCACCAACACCAATAAATTTAATTGGCTTAGATGTCATATGTCTTATAGATAGTGCAGCTCCACCTCTAGTATCTCCATCCAACTTAGTTAAAATAACCCCAGTTAAATCTAAAGAATTATTAAAGTTTTCTGCAACATTCACAGCATCTTGTCCTGTCATTGAGTCAACTACTAGTAAAATCTCTGATGGATTCACAGCTTGTTTTACATCCTCAAGTTCAGTCATAAGAGCCTCATCTATATGAAGTCTACCTGCTGTATCTATAATTACAACATTGTTTCCATTTTCTCTTGCATGCTTTATTCCTTCAGTTGCAATTTCTACTGCACTTACTTTATCACCCATTTGAAATACTGGAACATCAATTTGTTTTCCAACAACCTCTAATTGCTTAATAGCTGCTGGTCTATATATATCACAAGCTACCAAAAGTGGTTTCTTGTTATGATTTTTTCTTAATTGTAATGCAAGCTTACCACACATTGTAGTTTTACCTGCCCCCTGTAACCCTACTAGCATAATCACTGTAGGTCCTACACCTGCAAATTCTAATTTACTCTCACTACCACCCATAAGATCAGTAAGTTCATCATTGACTATCTTAATTACTTGCTGAGCAGGTGTCAAGCTTTCTAAAACTTCGCTACCAACACATTTTTCACTAACATTTTTAACAAAAGTTTTTACCACTTTAAAGTTAACGTCAGCTTCTAATAATGCAAGTTTTACTTCCCTCATGGCTTCTTTTATATCTTTTTCAGTTATCTTACCTTTACCTCTAAGCTTCTTAAACGTATTTTGCAGCTTCTCGCCTAATCCTTCAAAAGCCATGTTAACCCTCCTAATATGCCTTTATAGCTCCTCTAGAATCTCTTTGTATTTAGTATAATCTACTTTATCAATAGAATACTTTTCATCAATATCATCTAGAATTTTAGCTATCTTTTTTTCTCTTTCTAACGACTTTTTTAATAACATTAATTTGCCTTCATAAGTTAGAAATTGTTTATAGCATCTTTTAATAAGGTCATGGATCGCTTGTCGGCTCGTTTGATTTAGTTCAGCAATTTCAGCTAAAGATAAATCCTCGTTATAATATAAATCCATAATACTATATTGTTTCTCTGTTAATAATGCACCATATAAGTCCATTAATAAAGAAATCTCAACCCTATCTTCCATGTAATCACCTTACCCACATATGAGATTTTAACAGAAGTATTTATATGTGTCAAGTATTTTTACTTAACACTTTTTACTAATGTATTTTCATCTATATAAATATGCTTAAAAGCGCTATCTAACTAGCTTTTAACTAACTTATTCAATCCAAATTAATTGCTTTATATTTTAAAATATAAATTTATTTTAAAGATTTTTATATTTAAAATGAATTTTCTATCCAAAGTCAGCTGAGGCTGACTTTGAACGTAAACTTTAAATTATTAACTCTTAATTCTTAATTAAAAAAGTGCTTCTACAAAGCTTTCTGCATCAAATTCTTGCAGATCATCTATTCCTTCACCTACACCAATATATTTAACAGGTATATTTAATGAATTCTTAATAGAAATTACTACTCCACCTTTAGCTGTTCCATCTAATTTAGTTAGCACTATACCATCAACAGGACACACTTCCATAAATTGCTTTGCTTGAATTACAGCATTTTGGCCTGTAGTAGCATCAAGAACTAACAAAGTTTCTTTCTTTGCATCAGAGTATTCTCTTTCAATTATTCTATTTATTTTTCCTAATTCATCCATAAGATTCTTTTTATTATGAAGTCTTCCTGCAGTATCACATATTAATAAATCTACATTTCTAGCTTTTGATGCATTAATAGCATCAAAAACTACAGCAGCTGGATCTGATCCTTCTTCATGTTTAACTATATCAACTTTTGCTCTTTCGCTCCAAACTACTAATTGATCTATAGCTGCAGCTCTAAAAGTATCTGCCGCTGCTAATAAAACTTTTTTGCCAGCCTGTTTGTTTTTAGCAGCTAACTTACCTATTGATGTAGTTTTACCTACTCCATTAACCCCTATAACTAAAACCACTCTTTTCCCTGACTCTTCTACAATCTCATCTTTGCCACTCATCATATCTGCTATAACTTCTTTTAAAGCAGGCTGCACCATTTCAACATCATTTATCTTTTCTTTTCTTATTTTCTCTTTAAGTCTTTCAATTATGTCCATAGTAGTATCCATACCTATATCAGCCATAATTAAAATTTCTTCAAGTTCTTCATATAAATCTTCATCGATAGTAACAGCAAGTTTTAAAGTTTCATTTATTTTATCTGTTAGAGCATTCCTTGTTTTAGTTAGTCCCGTTTTTAAACTATCAAATAATTTTCCAAACATCCTTTTTCCTCCTAATTCTCTGTTAAGTCTACTGAAACAACTTTAGATATACCTTTTTCTTCCATAGTGACACCATACATAACATCACTTACTTCCATAGTACCTTTTCTATGTGTTATTACTACAAACTGTATATTATGCGAGAATTGTTTTAAAAACTCTGCGTACCTAAATACATTCGCATCATCTAGTGCCGCTTCAATCTCATCTAATATACAGAAAGGAGTTGGTTTCATCTTTAATATCGCAAATAACAAAGCTATTGCAGAGAGAACCTTCTCTCCACCTGACATAAGATTAATATTTTGAAGTTTTTTACCTGGTGGCTGTACATTTATAACAATATTAGCATTTAGTTCATCACCTTCACCTAATATAAGCTCTGCTGTTCCACCTTTAAATAGTTCTCTAAATGTTTCTCCAAAGTTCTCGTTTAATATCTCAAAGTTCTCTCTAAACATCTTCTGCATCTTAATTGTCATTTCACTTATAACATCTAATAATTCATTTTTTGCTTGTTCTAAATCCAACTCTTGAGATGACATAAATTCATATTTTTCTAGAACTTCATCATATTCTAAAATTGCAGATAAATTAACAGTGCCTATAGCACTTATCTTACCTTTCAATCTTCCTATCTCTTCCTTAATCTTTAAAACATTATCAATTTCTATAGCTATCTCCATAGCTTCAGCTAATGTTAGATTTATTTCTCCATTTAGTTTACTAAATAATCCTTCTTCCTCACTATCCAGTTTTACCTTTTGAATTGTTCTCTTATTCAATTCATTTTCTAAAACTCTTACTTCTTCAATTATTTCGTTAGCGAAGGTTTCTTTTACTTTCAATTCCTCTTTATAGGAAATCTTTCTTACTTCATCTTCCTTAAAAATCTCTTCTAAGGTTCTTATATTCTCATTAATCTTTTCAATTATAGATGTTTTATTATTTATTCCATCTTCTAATGTTTTAATATTAATTTTCTTTTCATTAATCTCATATAAAAGATTCTTTATATTTTGTTCTCTTTCAGCAATATTTGACCTTTTAGAATACAGTTCATTTTTCTTACCTTGTATGCTTTCATCTAAAGTAGCTCTAGAAATTTTCATTTCAGTAGCTTTTTCTTTTAAAATATCTAGCTCTCTTTTCTTTATTTCATATGTTTCTTCAAGAAGCTTTACCTTTTCCTTACTTTCATAATTTTTTTTGTCTAAAGAGTCAAGTTCATTCTTTTTAAGTTCCAATTGCTTCGTTAAATTATCAATAAATATAGCTTTCTTCTTTAAATCATCATTTGAATATTCTAATGACTTTTTAATCTTTTCACCTTCAATTACAAGATTTTTTGTTTCTCCATCTAAAACAGTTAAATCAATATTCTTTTGATGAACTTCCTCTCTTTTATCAATTATCTCTTCATCAATTTTCTTTATATCATTTTTTATACCTTGTAAAATTTCATTTTCTTTACTATACTCTGCTCTTAACTTCTCAACCTTTACTTCAATCTCTTCTATCTCTCTTTTTCTTCCTAGAAGATTACTACTCTTACCTTGGATACTTCCTCCTGTTAAAGCTCCCCCAGGATTTATTACCTCTCCAGTTAAAGTTACAATTTTATAGTTATGATTACCAACTTTTGATATAGCTAGCGCTGAATCCATATCTTTTGATATTATGGTTCTTCCTAGATTATAATCAACTATATCTTTATATATATCATCTACAGTTATTAAATCTGAAGCTATTCCTATATACCCTTCTATTTTCTTTATATTTTCAGGCAGATTTAATCTCTTACCTTTTATTATGTTAAGCGGTAAAAATGTAGCTCTTCCCAAGCTTCTTGATTTTAAATATTGAATTAACAGCTTTGCATCTCTGTCATTCTTAGTTATTACATTGGATATAGCCGCACCTAATGCTATTTCTATAGCTACTTCATATTGTTTATCAACATTAAATATCTCACCTAAGACCTTAATATCACTAACATTTGAAACTTTACCTGCTAAAATATGCTCCATTAAATTTTTTACGGTTCTATTATATCCTTCATAATGCTTTTCTAAATTACTTAAAGCTGAATGTGTCGCTTCAAAACCATTAATATTTTTAGTTAGAATCTTTAATCCATTTTCTTTTTGATTCAATTTACTATGTGCCCTAGATAGATCTTTTTTCAGTTCTATCACATTCTCTTCAAGAGATTTTATATCTTTTTTGGTTTTTGCTATATTCTCTCTTAACTTTTCAATAGTAGCTATATTAATAGTTAAATTGCTTTTAAGATTATTAATAGATAAAACCAATGCTTCTTTTTGTTCAACTGTATTTGTTATATCTTTTTCTATAGACTTAATACTATTTTTTATTTCAGAATTTTTAGATAAAAATTCATATTCACTATCTTTTAGCTTATTTAACTCTGCTTCTATTTTAATAATTTCTCTATTATTTTCAGATATATTGTTTTCTATTTCCCTGATAGATAATTCTTTTTGTCTTCTTTCTTCAAGCTTACTATCTATCTCTTTTTCTAAAGCTTCTTTTTCATTGTTTAAATCATTTAATTTAAGATTTATTTCCTCTATATCTTTTTCTTCTTTTACTATTAAATTTTTAAAGTTAGATATTCTTTCTTTGAATAGATCTATGTCCTTTGAATTTTTAGCCATAGCTTCTTTCTCACTATAATATCTTTCTCGCTCTTCTTTATTCTTTCTTTCAATCTCTTCTATAGCTTCCTCTAAAGAAAAAATTTCTGATTTATATTTTAATATATTTTCTCTTTTTAGACTTATCGTATTTTCTCTATCTTCTATATCTTTTCTTAAAACTTCTAAATCAGCTTTCACTTTTTTTAAGTGAAATACTATTAAAGAAACTTCTTTCACCTTTAGCTCTTCAGCTAAAGCTTTGTACTTAATAGCTTTTTCCTTTTCTTCCTTTAAAGGTCCTAACCTCTCTTCATAAGTCGATATAATATCCCTTATTCTAATAAGATTATTTTCTGTATTGTCTAACTTCTTTTCCGCTTCATCTTTTCTAGCGTTATATTTAACAATACCTGCTGCTTCTTCAAATAAAGCTCTTCTCTCTTCAGGTCTTCCACTTAATATAGCATCTATTTTCCCCTGACCTATTAGTGAATACCCCTCTTTACCTATACCAGTATCCATAAATAATTCTATAATGTCTTTTAACCTACATTTTTGCTTATTTATTAAATACTCTGTCTCTCCAGATCTAAATATTCTTCTAGTTACTATTACCTCATTGTATTCAATAGGTAGTGATCCATCTGAGTTATCTAAACAAAGTGAAACTTGTGCTAGTCCTACTGGTTTTCTAAATTGAGTACCTGCAAATATAACATCCTCCATTTTTCCACCTCTTAGGCTTTTAACACTTTGTTCACCTAATACCCATCTAACCGCATCAGATATATTACTTTTTCCACTCCCATTAGGACCTACTACTGCAGTTATACCTTTTTTGAAGTTTAGTTCTGTTTTATCTGCAAAGGATTTAAATCCACGTACCTCTAGTGACTTTAAAAACATTGGCACACTCCTTATCTATTTATATAAGCGCTGGTAATAATCCTAATATAAATGCTACCAACATAAATATTGAAATAATATAAACTAACTTATCTCTAGTCTTCTTTTTCATCATTATCACCCCATTCATTCTTAGTTTATAGCAAAGATATAAAAATTTCAATAAATACACATATATCTTTATATAATAAAACTTTAGGAGTTAGGCAATAAGCTTAACTCCCTTGTAATGATAAAACTACACTAAATTTTAAAGTCTTCTATTTTCTCAATTATAGTTAATTTTACTTTATTTCTTTTAACTTTATTTTCTACTTTAACAAAAGTTTTACCACTTCTGTTAGTAATAAATTTCTTAAAATACTCTTTCTTATTTGTATATAGCTTACTTATATCCTTATTATTAATCTCTATTATAATATCTTTATCCCTAGGTGCTTTCTCTTCTAAAGTACTACAAATTAGATATCCTTCAACAAGCTCTCTAAAAGCCGGATGGAAAGGTCCATCTATAATATCCCTTCCCCATGTTATAGACTCTGTCGGTTGAAGTCCTATTCTAATAACCTTTACTTTTGCTTCTTTATAAAGCTTTAATAATTCACTTGATATATGTACAGCTTCATCTAATGAATATGGAATATATTCTCCTCTATTATACATCTTTTCCATAGGAGTATCTTTTATTATAAGCGCTGGATATATTCTACATATATCTGGTTTCATACTAATTGAAGTCTTAGCAGTATATATATCCCTCTCAAAAGTATCTCCAGGTAATCCCGGCATTATTTGATGTCCTAATGTGAAATTATATTCTTTTATAAGTTTAGAAGCTTCTCTTACTTGTTCTGCAGTATGACCTCTACCTGCTTTAATTAATACCTCATCATCTAAAGATTGAACACCAAGCTCAATAATATCTACCTTATACTCTTTTAAATAATCTAATATATACTTATTTATAGCATCAGGTCTTGTAGATAATCTTATATTATGAATTAAACCTCTATTTTTGTATTCTAAAGCCACACCTAATAACTCTTTTTGTTTTTTTACCGGTATAGCAGTAAATGTACCTCCAAAAAAAGAAACCTCTAATGTTGCACCTTTAGCATCTATAGTATTTAAGTATTCATCTATAGTGTTTTTAACATCATTTTCTGTAACTTCCTCTTCAACTACTCTAGCTATTCTATCTTGATTACAAAACACACATTGATGAGGACAACCTTGGTGCGATATAAAAATAGGTATAATATAATAATTCTTACTCATTTATATCCTCCAAAATCTTTAATGCTGATTTGGCAGCATTTTGCTCTGATTCCTTTTTGCTATAACCCTCTCCTTGACTAAATTCTTTATTATCAATTATTAATTGAGTAAAGAACTTTCTCCTATGAGGTGGTCCCTCATGTTTAATTAATTCATAAACTATAGATATTTCCCCATTTCTTTGTAATAATTCTTGAAGTTTAGTTTTATAGTCTAATATTATATCATTGTTAATAGCTCTTTTAATAATTTTTTCAAATCTACCTAAAATATAATCCTTAGTAAATTCTAATCCTTTATCTAGGTATATGGCTGCAATTAATGCTTCTACAGCATCTGCAATAAGAGATACTCTTTCTCTTCCTCCAGTAAGCTCTTCACCTTTGCTCATTCTTAAAAAATATCCTAAGTTAAGTTCCTTACCAATCTCATATAATGAATTTTCACAAACTATCAGACTACGAATCTTTGTTAATTCACCTTCTGTTTTATCTTTATAATTTAGAAATAGATATTCAGTAATACATAATTGTAGAATAGAATCTCCTAAAAATTCTAGTCTTTCATTATAGTCTTCATCCCTATGCTGATTAGCATATGAAGAATGGGTTAAAGCAGTTATTAATAAACTAGGTTCATTAAATCTTATACCTATTACTTCCTCCACTTCTTTTTGATAAAAGTTATTCATCTTGTACGCTCCTTACAAGTATATTCTTCAACTTGCTTCTACTTCTAAACAAATTCAAGAATAGACTATTTTTTTGTTTTAAACATTAAATCCCGCAATACTGCGGGATCTAATTATTCCTCACCATGTTCTTTCATAAACTTAACTATATCAGCTACAGTTACGAAAGTTTCAGCTTCTTCATCTGGAATTTCCATTTCTAATTCATCTTCTAAAGCCATAATAAGTTCAACTATATCTAATGAGTCTGCATTTAAATCTTCAATAAAAGCAGATTCCATTGTTATTTCTTCTTCATCTATCCCTAACTTTTCAGATATTATTGATCTAATCTTTTCAAACATAATCTCACCTCCTAAATTCACCCACTTAGATAATATTATATATTAAGTTAGTCGTCAATATTAAAAGCAATATAAATTACTAGTTTTCTAAACCTTCTTTTATCTTATCTAATACCTTGCTATCATAAAAGTTCTTTGTTTGTCTTATAGCACTCTTAAAAGCTTTAGCATTAGAACTACCATGAGCCTTTATACATATGCCGTCTACACCTAAAAATGGTGCTCCACCATACTCTTTATAATCGAACTTCTTCTTAATATTTGCAAAAACAGGTTTTAATAGAACTGCACCTATTTTTGACTTAATCCCAGTAGATAAAATCTCATCCTTAATTATATTTAAAAGATTTGAAGCCGTTCCTTCATACATTTTCAACACTGTATTTCCTACAAACCCATCACATACCAAAACTTGAGTATCACCATCTGAAATATAACGTGGTTCTACATTACCTACGAAATTCAATCCATTTTCCTGTTCTAATAATTCATAAGTAGCCTTAGTCAATTCATTACCTTTTTCAGCTTCTGCTCCTATATTAATAAGACCTACCTTAGGATTATTATTCCCCATAACACCTTTGTAATACTCTTTGCCCATATGTGCAAAGTTAATCAAATGTTCTGGCTTACAATCGACGTTAGCACCACAATCCACTAACATAAACGGCCCGTTTTTTCCTGGCATTATCGGTGCAAGCGCCGGTCTTTTTATCCCCTTAATTCTACCTACAATAAAGGTACAGCCCGCTAAAAAAGCTCCCGTACTTCCTGCAGAAATAACAGCATCACATTCTTTATCTTTAACTAGATTTAAAGCTTTACAAATACTGGAGTCCTTTTTCTTTCTTATAGCCATAACTGGATGTTCATTATTTGTGATAACTTCAGTAGTATTTACTACCTTGATTTTATCTCCTCCATAATTACACTTTTGTAACTCTTCTTTAATCAACTCTTCTGGTCCTGTTATGAAAAACTCTACATCTTTAAACTCTTCTGTAGCTTTTACAACACCTTCTACTACAGCCTTAGGTGCATTATCTCCACCCATACCATCTATAGCTATTTTCATTTGGTTCACCCCTTTTTTGTTTATATATAAAAGAAAAGAAAGTCATATGACTTTCTTTATTCTTCAGTTGAAGCAACAACTTCTTTACCTTTGTAGAATCCACAGTTCTTACAAACTCTGTGAGCCATCTTCATTTCGTGGCATTGTGGACATTCAACTATTCCTGGTAAGCTTAACTTAAAAGTTTGAGCTCTTCTAGAATCTCTTTTTGCTCTATATGTCTTTCTCGCTGGATTTCCCATTATTACACCTCCTTATTCCCCAAACAACTCTTTGAGCTTTGCTAGTCTAATATCGACATCATAATTGTTGCAACTACATTTGTCAACATTTAAGTTAGCTCCACAATTGGAGCAAAGACCCTTACAGTCTTCAGCGCAAAGTCTCTTGATAGGTAAGGTTGAAATAATACTATTTTCAACAATCAGGGATAAATCTAAAGTATCCCCATCTACAAATATAATTCCTTCTTCATCTTGAAGTTCTTTATTATTTGTAAACCTTTCTTCTATATCAATATCTATTGGATAGATAAAGGTATCTAAGCACCTTGAACAATTAAGTTCTAATTCCGTTTCAATAGTAGCCTCTAGTTCAAGAATCTCATTTCTTGAAACTAATTGCCCTTCTACTTTAACGGGTTTGATAGCTCTAATTACCTCTCCTTCAAACTTTATAGGTTCAAAATCAAGAGAGAAATCGATAGCTTTCTTTCTTCCATCTTTCACAAGTAAATCTAAAAATTGTACTTCCATAATTATAAGCTCTGGATTTTACTCCTCATATCTTTAATAAGACATATTATACATTACGTATAGCTTGAGCAAAGCATCCTTTTCACTCCTTAGGCTTTAATTTACTCATTTCAAACACAATTTATTATATATACGCAGACATTAAAAGTCAAGCTATTTATATAATAATTACTTTGATATTAATTCTAAAGTATCTCTTGCAATCATTAACTCTTCGTTAGTTGGAATTATGAATGCTTTAACAGTAGAATCAGTTGTAGATATTTCTCTTACTTTTCCTCTTACCTTGTTTGCTTCAGTATCACATTTAACACCTAAGAACTCTAATCCCTTAAGGATTTCTTCTCTAGTTTCTGGTCCATTTTCTCCAACACCAGCTGTAAATACTATAGCATCTACTCCACCCATAGCAGCAGCGTATGCACCTATTGTAGTTCTTACTTTATAGTGGAATATATCTAATGCTAATTGAGCTCTATGAACTTTTTCTTTATAAGCTGCATCTTCTATATCTCTAAAGTCTGAACTTATCCCTGAAATTCCTAGTACTCCTGATTTTTTGTTTAATAAATCAGTAACTTCATCAGCAGTTAATCCTTCTTCTTTCATTAAGAAAGTAACTATAGCTGGATCTATATTACCTGATCTAGTACCCATTGCTAAACCTTCAAGTGGTGTGAATCCCATAGATGTTTCAACTGATTCACCATTCTTAACTGCACATACACTTGAACCGTTTCCTAAATGGCAAGTTATTATCTTAAGATCTTTTATATCTTTACCCATAACTTCTGAAACTTTTTGAGAAACATACTTATGAGAAGTTCCATGGAATCCATATTTTCTTATTCCGTGCTTTTCATATAATTCGTATGGTAAAGCGTATAAATAAGCTTCTTCAGGCATTGTTCCGTGGAAAGCGGTATCAAATACAGCTACCATAGGAGTGTTTGGCATTAACTCTTCACAAGCTTTTATACCTATCATATTAGCTGGATTGTGTAATGGAGCTAGCTTGAAGCACTCTTCTATATAAGATTTAACTTCATCATTTATAACAACTGACTTGTTATATTTTTCTCCACCGTGAACAACTCTGTGTCCTACAGCATTTATTTCTTCCATAGATGAAATAACACCATTAGTTTTATCTACTAAAGCTTCTAAAACTAATCTTATAGCATCTTTGTGATCCTTCATAGCTTCTTTAACTATGTATTTTTCTCTTCCTTCAACCTTTTGAGTTAAAACAGAACCTTCTATTCCTATTCTTTCAACTAACCCTTGAGCTAAAGATTCTTCTGTAGCCATATCGATTAATTGATATTTTAATGATGAGCTTCCGCAATTAATTACTAATACTTTCATTTATAAACACCTCTTAATTTTTTTACTTGTTTTGAGCTTGTGCTTGAACAGCTGTAAGTACAACTACATTAACTATATCTTCCGAACTACATCCTCTTGATAAGTCGTTTATTGGTTTAGCAAAACCTTGACACATAGGCCCTATAGCTTCAGCACCAGCAAATCTTTGAACTAACTTATATCCAATATTTCCTGATTGTAAATCTGGGAATACTAATACGTTTGCTCTTCCAGCAACTTGACTGTTTGGAGCTTTTTGAGCAGCAACTTTACCTACTATAGCTGCATCTAATTGCATTTCTCCATCAATCATTAGGTCTGGTCTTAATTCTTTTGCAAGTTCAGTAGCTTTTCTTACTTTTTCAACTAATTCGTGATCAGCGCTTCCCATAGTTGAGAATGATAACATTGCAACTCTTGGTTCTATCTTGCAAAGATTTTTAGCAGTATCAGCAGTAGCTATAGCTATAGCTGCCAATTGTTCATATGTAGGATTTGGATTTACAGCGCAGTCTGCAAATAATAACATACCATTTTCTCCATATGGTGAATCTGGTACCATCATTATAAAGAAGCTAGATACTACTGAAACTCCAGGAGTTGTCTTTATTATTTGAAGACCTGGTCTTAAAAGATCACCAGTAGTATGTATAGCACCTGACACCATACCATCAGCATCATCTAATTTAACCATCATAGTACCAAAGTATAGAGGGTCTCTTACTATCTTTTCAGCCTTCTCCATTGTCATACCTTTATTTTTTCTTATTTCATAAAAGGCTTTTACATATTCGTCAATCTTTTCATAGCTATTTGGATCAATAATTTCAACACCAGATAAATCAACATTAAGCTCTTTTGCCATACTCATAATCTTTTCTTGATTACCAATTAGCACCGGATAAGCTAACCCTTGATTTTTAATTTCTTCTGTAGCAATTATAGTTCTTTGTTCTTCACCTTCTGGTAAAACTATTCTTTGCTTATTTGCCTTTGCAGCTTCGAATAATTTATTCATAAGTTCCATTTCAATTTCCCCTTTCGTAGTCACAAGGACGAATCATTCATTATCTAATATACTCCTATATAGCTATATTTTTCAATAGAAATTTAGTTTAAATATTTAATTCTTTATATTACTAATTTTCTGAATATTATGCATTATATCATTTTGATATAATTTATTTCACTTTTTTTATCTTATGTTATAATGATTTTATATTTCCCTAAAAGGAGAGTAAATATGAATATTACAGGAATAATTACAGAATATAACCCATTTCATAATGGTCATTTATATCATCTTACCGAGGCAAAAAAGGCTACCAACGCTGATGGAGTAATCTGCATAATGAGTGGCAACTTTGTACAAAGAGGTGGTCCAGCAATAGTAGATAAATGGAAACGAACTGAAATGGCTTTAGAAAATGGTGTAGACTTAGTATTAGAATTACCTACTTTTTACGCTGTCTCTTCAGCAGAAATTTTTGCCAGAGGCGCTATTTCTATTTTAAACTCATTAGGAGTTGTAGATAATATTTATTTTGGATCTGAATGCGGAGACGTAAGTCAGCTATATAAAATTGCTAAAATTTTAACTACAAATAATAGCTCATTTAACAGTATATTAAAAAGCAATCTCAAAGAAGGAATGTCCTTTGCTAAAGCTAGAGAAAAATCATTAATACATTTTTCAAAAGATGATTCTATAAAGGAAGTTATATCATCATCAAATAACATATTGGGTATAGAATATATAAAGGCGATAATATTAGAAAAAAGTAATATTAAACCATATACCATAAAACGTGAAGGAAACAAGTATAACGATACATCATTATCTAAAGTCTTTTCCTCAGCTACTTCCATTAGAAAAGCACTCTTAGATAACATAGATTCCTTAGAAGCTTTAAACAATGTAATGCCTTCATCTTCAATTAATATCCTAAAGGAATCTCTAGAGCTCGGATATAACTTCTCCTTCGATGAAGACCTATATAAGTATTTAAGATATAAAATCTCTACTAATTGTGTTAATTTTAACAATTTGTATGAAATATCGGAAGGCTTAGATAAAAAAATATTAAAAGAAATTCTAGATAGCATATCTTATGACGATTTAATTTTTAGAATAAAAAGTAAAAGATATACCTACACAAAGATTTCAAGATTGCTAACTCAAATTTTTATTGGATTTGATAATTTTAATCTAAATAAAGATACTATTGCTAACTATAACTACGGACGAATTTTAGGCTTTAACTCCAGAGGACGAGAGATTTTATCTTCAATAAAAAAGACCTCTTCTATCTCTTTAATTACAAAAGTTCCTAAATATCCAAATAATCCATTATTAGAATTAGATATTTTATCAACAAAAGCCTACTCTATACTAAATACAAGTTTAAACCCTAATTCAGATTATTTGAAAGGTCCTATAATAAAATAATAATATTATGAAGTCATTAGCATATAAATACTATAGATGGGAGGAGTTTTCTATGGTTACTATTATATTCTTATGGCTTCTAATTTTCGTTCTAATATTTGTATTATTGAAACTTCTTAATATAAATAAGAATTATTTTGTAAGCTTTTTAATTTCATTTTCTATTATTCTATTTGTTTTAAATCTTAAAGATTGTATAAATGCATCTTTAGTAGGACTAAATTTAGTTATAAAAACAATATTGCCAACAATATTCCCTTTTTCATTTATATGCAATCTTTTAATTTGCTACGACGGCATATCATTATACTCAAAAATTCTAGGACCTTTAATATGTAAGCCTTTAAAGCTTTCAAAAGGTTCTTCTTTTCCCATAGCTGCTAGTGTTATATGTGGTTATCCATTAGGATGTAAATATTGCTGCGACCTATACTCCTTAGGATATATAGATAAGAAGGAGTTTGAAAGGCTATTGAATATAGCTTCAAATGCCAGTCCTATGTTTTTAATAGGTTCTATAGGTGCCACTATGTTTGGAAATACTAAATTAGGCTTTATACTTTTAATAGCAAATTATCTTTCTCCATTAATTATTGGTATTTTTACTATTCCTAGAGGAAAGTTTTCTAAAGAATCAAAAGAAATTTCTTCAGAAATTAAAAAAATTTCAATTGGATCAGCTTTAAAAACATCCATTGAAAATAGTGTAAATACAACATTGCAAGTTGGCGCTTTCGTTATTATTTTTTCAATTATTATAAGCATAATAAAAAACAATGCTTATATAAGCATTGTTTTTAAAAACCTAGAAGAATTTCTAAACATACCTTCTTCTTCTTTATATGGAACCTTACTTGGTAGTATAGAATTTACCAACGGATGCAAACTTATAAGTTCATCTACACTACCATTAATTTTAAAGCTTTCCATAATAAGCTTTATTTGTTCTTTTTCTGGACTATCTGTAATAGCGCAGATAAGTTCTTTTATTGGAGATTTAAATATATCACTATTTAAATACTCATTTTTAAAATTTATTCAAGGAATAGTAAGCTTTATTATTACATTTATAGCATGTATCTTTTTTATAAAAGATACTCCAGTATCAACTTTTCCAATAGAAAGTATTTATATAGATAATAAAATACTCTTTATCGTTTATAGTATATTGATATTATCGTTTATATGTACTTTAATAAGATATAAAAAGAAATTACATGCTTCTTAACTCAGCAATATTTTCTTTTATAATCTTACCAGTGTCACTTAGTCTTTCATCTATTTCTTTAGCAGCTTTTTCAAAAGACTCTTGCATAGCTGTTATAAGTTCAATTTTTTTATTTTCAACTTCTTTATCAAGCTCTAAAAGAATTTCGTTAGAATATTCTCTTGATCCTACTCTAATAGCTTTGGCATCTCTTTGTGCTAAAGCTATTATTTCATTTGCTCTAATTTTAGCCTCTTTAACCAAATCATGATTTTCAACATTCTGCTTCTTAAGTTCAGCACTTTCTCTTCTTGCAACTTCAAATTCCCTTTGAGCTTCTGAAAGTATTCTATCTTTCTCACTCATGACCCACTCTGCTTTTTTTAATTGATCTGGTAAATAATTAATAACTTGATCTATAACTTCCTTAAATTCTTTTTTATCAACCATAACTTTACCTGTAATAGGCATTTTTGCAGAACTATCTAGCATTTCTTGTAGATATTCTAATAAATCAATAATATTTAATTCTAGCTTATTCAAGCTACTCCCCCCCTAAATTTCTTATCTTATTATATACTTCTGTAATTATTTCATCAGGTACTAACCCATTTATTTTCCCACCAAATTTAGCTACCTGTTTTACAGACGATGAACTTAAGTAAGAATACTCTGATGATGTCATCATAAATAATGTTTCGATATTAGGATCTAGTTGAGAGTTCATAAGTGCCATTTGAAATTCATATTCAAAATCCGAAACTGCTCTTAAACCTTTCAAAATTACTTTAGCATTATATTCTTTTGCTAAATCAACTAATAGGCCATTAAAGCAAATTACTTCAACATTCGGCAAGTGCTTAGTTACCTTTTTTATAAGCTCAACTCTTTCTTCAATAGTGAATAATCCTTTTTTATCTATATTTACAAGTACCCCTACTATAAGTCTATCAAATATCTTAGAACCTCTAGTTATAATATCTAAGTGACCATTGGTAATTGGATCAAAGCTCCCTGGATAAATTGCTACTCTCATTATTTTTTATTTTTACTCCTCATATTTATATAAACATATTGTTGTATTACCATACTTTCTACTTTTAATTAAAGAGATCTCTTCATATCCTTTATATATTTCTTCAATAGAATCAATTTTAGTGACTATGATACCATCTTTACTTAATATTTTTTTATCATAAATTATTTTTATCGCCTCTGGAATCATTTCTCTACAATACGGCGGATCTACAAAAATGACATCAAAAAGCTTGTTTCTATCTGATAAATATCTTAAAGCTTCATAAGAATCTTTATTTAGTGCATAGCATGTATCTTCAAATTTAAGGTTTTCAATATTTTGCTTTAGTAAAGAGAATGCATCTTTGCTTCTATCTACTAAATAAACTTCTTTTGCTCCTCTACTAGCAGCTTCTAATCCCAAACTTCCTGTTCCTGCAAAAACATCTACTACCACAGCATCTGGAATATAGTTTTGTATCATACTAAACATTGATTCCTTAACTCTATCTAAAGTAGGTCTTGTTTCCATTGTTGCTGGAGGTATTAATTTACGTCCTCTTGCTTTTCCTGCTATAATTCTCACTCTAATTCCTCCTTTTTTATAACATTTTAATTCTATCATATAATTTTCTACTTAACAATTTATTTATTAGTTAAAGCATATATATTGACTCCATCTATCAAGAGACTCTGCTATTTCATTACAAAGACGAACCTTTTCTGGATCATTAGAATTTAATAATTGTTTCCCCTCTTCCCTTGCACACCTTAAAATTGCTAAATCCTCGTATATATTAGCTAATATCAATCCTTCATCACCACTTTGCCTCATTCCGAACATCTCTCCAGATCCTCTTAATTTCAAATCTTGTTCAGATATATAGAATCCATCAGTTGATGAAGTCATAATCTCCATTCTCCTTTTAGTAACTTCACTTTTAGCTTTTCCAATTAAAATACAATAAGATTCATATTGCCCTCTTCCTACTCTTCCTCTTAATTGGTGCAATTGAGCAAGCCCAAATCTTTCAGCATTTTCAATTATCATAACAGAAGCATTAGGAACATTAACTCCTACTTCAATAACTGTTGTAGAAATAATTACCTTAGTCTCATTTTTCTTAAATCTATTAATTATTTCATCCTTTTCTTTAGGCTTCATTTTACCATGCAATATTTCTACTTCTACATTTCTAAAAATTCCGTCTTTTAACTCTCTATATAACTTTTCTACTGAATTTAATTCCATCTTTTCATCTTCTTCAATCAGTGGACATACAATATATACCTGCCTACCTTTATTAATTTCATCCATAACTAAGGAATATCCTGCAGTTCTATCATTTTCTAAGAAGAATTTTGTTTCAACAGGCTTTCTTCCCGGTGGTAATTTATCAATAACAGATATATCTAAATCAGAATATACATACAAAGCTAATGTTCTCGGTATAGGAGTTGCTGTCATAACCAGTACATCAGGTCTTCTGCCTTTGTTAATAAGTTTATTTCTTTGTTCAACACCAAACCTATGCTGTTCATCTGTTATAGCAAGCCCTAAATTTGCAAACTCTACGTCTTCTTGAATCAAAGCATGGGTACCTATAACTATCATCGGCGTATCTGTGGCTATAAGCTCTTTTATTCTTCTCTTTTCTTTTTGACTTGTACTTCCTGTCAAAAGCTCAATATGTACATCAAATTGTTCTAATAGCTTTTTAGCTTCTAAATAATGTTGATTAGCCAAAATTTCTGTAGGTACCATCAAAGTAGCTTGATACCCATTTTTAACAACATTAAACATTGCTATAAGTGCAACAACAGTCTTACCACTTCCAACATCTCCTTGAACAAGCCTATTCATAGGAAACTGGCTTTTCTGATCTCTAAGGATTTCTCTAACAACCCTAGTTTGGGCTTCTGTTAAGCTATATGGAAGCGCAGCTTTTAAATCTGCTAATTCATCAACCCAATCAAATTTTATTCCATTTTTACTCTTTAGCTTTCTTTTTAATATAAGTAATTTCATAGAGTAGTTAAATAATTCTTGGAATTTCAATCTTGTTATAGCCTTTTCTAACTCTTCTCTCCCTGATGGAAAGTGAATATTTCTAATTGCAAAATCCAAATCAGTAAGTTTATACTTTTCTATCAATTCTTTAGGAAGATTATCATTAATCTTCAAATCTTCTATACACTGATTTATGAGTTTTATTAATATCTTATCCGTCATATCCCCCTTTAAGCTATACTTAGGTACAATCTCATTTTCTTTAGCAACCTTTACTCCTACGATAGGATTGACTATCTCCAACCTATTACCTAACTTTTTATATTTACCCATTAAGTCATAGTTTTCCCCAATTTTAAAAGAGTTTTTTATAAATCTCTGATTAAACCATTTACCATCAACTACATAGCCTAAATAATCAAATTTGATAGTAGTTATAAACTTTCCTGTTTTTGTTCTCACATCTCTTTCTATACTTACACATCTACATGACAATACTTGCTTCTCTTTATCATCAATTTCATTAAAATCAATATTACTTCTAAGAAATTCATAATCCCTAGGAAAATATAGAAGTAAATCTAATACTGTAAAAATACCACACTTATTTAATTTTTCTCTTAATTTTGGTCCTACCCCCTTTAAGGAACCAATATCTTTACTTACATCCATAACTACACCTCATCTTTATAAGCAAAAAGGCTGTGCATCTGCAACAGCCTTTTTTATATTATTCTACTGACATTATGAAGTAATATAAAGGTTGATCTCCTTTATAACATTGTACATCAAAATCTTCATACTTTTCTTCTAATTCAGCTACAAAATCTTCTATTTTACTTTCGTCTACATCACTACCATAGAAAATAGTTATAAGTTCACTTTCGTCATCTATCATAGATTCTAGTGTTTCCTTAGCAACATCAAAATAGTCTGCTCCAACTTTTTTGATTTTACCTTCAACTAAACCTAACATATTTCCTTCTTTAATTTCGATACCATCCATTTCAGTATCTCTAACTGCATATGTTACAGAGCCTGTCTTAACCATATCAAGAGCTTCCATTAAACTTGCTTCATTTGAATCTACATCTTGCTCAGGGTTAAACATTGTTATACAAGTTATCCCTTGTGGAATACTCTTAGTAGGTATTACTCTAACATCTTTATCAGCTATTTCAGCTGCTTGGTTAGCTGCCATTATTATATTCTTGTTGTTTGGAAGTATGAAAATATGTTCAGCATTTAACTTTGAAATACACTCCATCATATCTTGAGTAGAAGGATTCATTGTTTGACCACCTTCAATAACGTAATCAACACCTAAATCCTTAAGGACATTAGTTATTCCACTTCCCATTGCAACAGATACAAATGCATATTTCTTCATTTCTACTTCTTCAGCTTCAACTTCTTCATTTTTATCTGCTAATAACTCTTCTTTCTCAAGCATTTCTCTATGCTCTTCTCTCATATTATCTATTTTTATCTTAGATAACTCACCTACAGCTACAGCTTTTTCTAAAACTAAACCTGGATTATTAGTATGAATATGTACTTTTATAACATCATCATATCCAACAACTATCATAGAATCACCTAATGACTCAATTTCATCTTGGAAAGCTTTAGCTTTCTTAGCATCTCCTAATATTATAAATTCTGTACAGTATCCAAATTTAATATCTATATCTTTAGCCGAACCTGCTCCAGCACCTGTAACATTGGCATCTTTTACAACTACATCTTTTATTTCAGCTTTTATACCATCTTTAAGTGCATCATACATTCCTTGTAGGATTATATATAATCCCATACCACCTGAGTCAACTACCTTAGCCTTCTTTAAAGCTGGTAAAAGTTCTGGTGTCTTATCAAGCATAACTTTTGATGCATCAACAACAACTTTTAATAAGTCAATCACATCTTGCTTTTCTTCTTTTACAGCAGCTTCAGCAGCAGCTCTTATTACTGAAAGAATAGTACCTTCTGTTGGACGCATTACTGCTTTATATGCAGATTTGCTTCCCTCTAAAAATGCTAAGGCAAGTTCAGTAGAGTCTACATCATTTTTACCTTCCAATCCTTTAGATATTCCTCTAAGAATTTGAGATAAAATAACACCTGAATTCCCTCTAGCACCCATTAAAGCACCTTTAGCTAGCTTTTTAGAAGTTTCCCCTATAGATTCAGAATTTAGATTTTCAATCTCTTTAACTGCCGCTTTAAATGTCATAGACATATTAGTCCCTGTATCTCCATCTGGTACTGGGAAAACATTTAGTGCATTTACAAAGTCGCTTTCCTCTACTAGCCTATTACTAGCATTAACAACCATATTATAAAAATCATGGCCGTTTATTCTTTCATATTTCATTATGTTACCTCCTAGACTCTAACCGCTTGAACGTTTACTGTTACTGAAGCTACACTTAAACCAGTATAATTTTCAACGCTATAACGAACCTTTTGTATTATATTATTTGCTATAACAGAAATTTTAGTTCCGTATTCAACCATAACAAATAATTCTATTTCTAATTTATCTTCATCATTAAATTGCAATTTTACACCTTTACTTAAGTTTTCAACTCTTATTAGTTCCCAAAATCCTTCTGTTGCATTTTTAGAAACCATTCCAACAACACCATAGCACTCCATAGTAGATAAACCTACTATTTTAGCAAGCACTTCCTCAGAGTAACGTATATTTCCAAGATTGTTTATATATCCAACCATATAGAATCCTCCTTATAATTATCCTTATAAAATATTGTATATTAGATAATCCATTAATTCAAGTAAAATTATACTTCTATAGGTTTTCATAAAAAATATTATTGGTATATTTCTATTTTTTTTTATTTTCTCTTGCAAAATATATAGCTTTTATGATAGAATCAATTTTGTCCTATTGAAGAGAATTTATCTTCACATAATAAGGAGGTGTTTTCAAGTGGCAAGAAGATGCGAAGTTTGTAGCAAAGGTGTTGTATCTGGAACTCAGTACTCACACTCACATCGTCAATCTAAGAGAACTTGGGCTCCTAACATAAAGAGAGTAAAGGCTTTAGTTAACGGAACACCAAAAACTGTTCACGTTTGTACAAGATGCCTTAGATCTGGTAAGGTTGAAAGAGCAATATAAGTTCAAATAAAAAATGCAATTGATTATTCAATTGCATTTTTTATTATTCTAATTTAATAATGTATAAATAAAAGGTATACTATCCTT